>Ga0105248_10000027_pt1 | contig 255822 bp, 191 predicted proteins | sample KBSS34metaG_FD_81524 | JGI IMG/M metagenome (GOLD analysis project Ga0105248, IMG submission 81524) | Switchgrass rhizosphere microbial communities from Kellogg Biological Station, Michigan, USA - KBS S3-4 metaG | ecosystem: Host-associated > Plants > Roots > Rhizosphere > Soil | place... | reverse complement strand
GAAGAACACATGCGAGCCGATGGATAGGATTGCCGCTCGCATCTGCGCCGGATACTGGTCCAAGAATTGATTGGCGGAGACGACCGAGACACCGAACTTGCGCGCCTCCGAGAGTACCGTCTCAACGTCAGTTGAATACGCGATGAGGTTCTGAATTTCGTCGCAGTAGACGGTGAAGAGCGTTCGCTTCTCGCGCGTGAACAGTGCATTCTTGACAGCGGTGAAGAGCAGGCTTCCGAGGGTCAGTGCGTGACCGCCGAGCTTCCCCTTTTCGAGGTTCACGATGATCCAGTAGCCCTGGTCCATCGCCTCCTTGATCGAGAACGTCGATTTCGTCTGCCCGACGATGTGGCGGAATCTCGGATCGGCAGTGAAGGCCGAAGTCTTGTTGAGAATAGGTTCACGCATGGTGGCGCGCATTGGTTCGCTTGCCTGTCCGTAACGGACTTCGAAGTATTGCTTGACCTCCGCGTTTGGAACAGCCTTCATGCATTTGGCGCGGAAGCCAGGGAGCGTGAGGAGCGGCCCAAGTTCCAATAACGTCAGGCCATTGGCCGCAAGCACGTAGAGTGCATTGCGCAGCAACTCGTCAGTACGCGCGCCGAAGTGATCCAGTCCCCAGCGTTGCTTCAGCACCTCTGCAAACTCCGCAATGCGGACGAAGTCGGGCTCTGCATCTTCGAGTGGATTGAGGCCGACCGACATGTCGAGGTCTGCGGGAGAGATCACGATCAGGCGGTCGCTTAGGTGTTCATGTTGTTTCCACTCCTGTGCGGCAATCGCTCGGAGGAGGAACGGCGTTGCATCGCCGTGCAGATCGAAATACACAAATCCCCGGCCCGCTTCGATGTCCTGCAGGCAGAGAAACTTCAACAATGAGCTCTTACCACTGCCCGTCTTTCCGAGCAACGCCATATGCATGGTGCGGCGCGTGGAACTCAATCCCACGCGCCGCCGCGTTACCAGTTCGTCTGCGACTAGAAGGCCCAGCGTGATGCCGAGGGTAACTTTCTGTGCGCGTCGCCGGCCACCCTGCAGGCGGTTCCAAAATGACGTAATGAGTTGTTCGATGAAGTGCAACATGAGGGTGAGTATGTAGGTGGGCTCGGCAATATCGGTAACAGGAATTGGTGCTGTGACTAGAGGAATCTAAAGAATTCAACAACTTACTTCGCTAAACTTCTTAAAGCGAGAGGTTGACGCGGTTTTTGTGGAAGGATCAGAAGTTGGTGATCAGGACCTCTTTGTAGCGGCGACCGGCGATCTTTTGCGCGGTGTAGTGGAGGTCGATCTCACGGAACTTGAATTGCTTGAAGATCTTGCGCACTTCGGGAACATCATTGAGGGATAGAACGAATTTGCCCTTCAAGCTTGCGAGACGCGTTGCCATCGTAAGGAAGTCGGTATCCTCAAGGACGAAGCGGTAGAGGTTGATCCCGAAATAGGGTGGGTCTAAGTAGAAGAGTGTCTCTGGCCGGTCGTACCGCTTGAGCACCCGTTCATAAGGTTGGCATTCAAGCTGCACACGCGCCAGTCGCCTATGAGTCTCCTCGATGATCTTCGGCAAATGTTCGGGGTTGAATCCCGGCGGTTCCACCACGTTGCATCGATAGTTCAGATTACGAATCAATCCGGCATAGCTATTCTTCAAAAGATACAGGTGGCGTGCCGCGCGTTGGATGTCCGTCAATGTCTCGGGATCGGTGGTCTTCAATAACTCGTGCCATCTTCGGCTGATGAGCGTAAAGCGGAGATAGCGGAGCAGTTCCTCGCAGTGTTGCTGGCATATGCGGTAAAAGTTCACCATCTCCCCGTCCAGGTCGTTCAAAACTTCGACCTTCGACGGCTCTTTGCGAAAAAATACCTGTGCTCCGCCCGCGAACGCCTCGACATACGTTGTGTGCTTCGGGAATATTTCGATGATCGTTTTTGCAATAGCGCGCTTGCCTCCGATATAAGGGAGCGGTCCGATCATTTCTTCTGTGGATGGATTTTCTGGAATTGTCGATGGGAGCTTCGATTCGACCTTTAAATATCGAAGCGTGATCTCATCCTATTCGAATCGTGACTAAATAAAAGGTGACTAAATTTGTGTTGAATGCCCAGTCGAGAGTTAACTCACAGAGCAATTCGCACGGCCGGTAGAGTGAATATTCTGTACGGCGCAACCTCTTGATGCTCTTCGATTGTCTCCTCCGTCCTTCGAAGGTTGACGAATGATTCCTTGAGCGTTGTAAAAAATCTTGATTATTTAAAAGGGAATAGCCGGCAGTTATCGATAAACACTATAGAGCCAAAGTTGGAATCGTCCCCCATCGATCCTACAGGCAAAGAGAGGAAAACATGATGGGGAAGCTGTGTATCATTTGTCTCGCTCTTACCTGTCTCTCCGCGTTCGGTCAGGCTATCGATAACAAACCCCAAATGCACCAGGACGATGACGGCCAGCGGGAGAAACTCAAACCCTGTTCCACTGAGAAGATCAACGGCAATTGCTTCGTCAACATTGACCGAAGATTTCCAATTGTGATGCCGACCTTCCCTATGCGCCCCAGTGCATACGTTTCTGTCAACGTCTACAATCCCCTCGATTTTGAAACACTGACGCTTGATCCAGGAACCGCGCAAGCATTGCAAAGCACCGATCAGGCTGCAGGTCTTGTGACTGCGGCTGCTCCATTGAGCAAAGGAATAATCAGTACAAGCCTTTCAACGGAACGGCTATCTTTAGCCCACACTGACGATATACAACTCGAAGGATTTGTCGGAATCGTCAGGCAGGGTACTGTACCATCCCCGGTCGAAAGGCAAAGAGCCACCGTCGCCTCGGACTTACTTCAGCTCGATTCACAAATCAAACAGACTTTCGCTCCCATTCAGAGTTTCCTCGGAGATTCGGAACTCTTCTACGCACAGATCAGGGAAATTCAATCCCCGATTCCCCGACCTCAGGGGCCGTTGACGGCATCACCGAAGCGAACACCGGGCGTCTATTCTTGGACTTACATCCCATGGGATGATTACAACCAATGGCGTAATCTCCTCCTTTACGAATTGTTTGGCAGAACTGTTTACCTGGATGGCGACGTGAGAAAAACTTTTGTTCCCCCGGTGCCCCTTCCAAAAGACCCTGCGATCCCAAACAACATTTCTGCCAAAGCTCTAGCGCTTCAAGACCGCATTGTTCCTAAGCCTGACCCGAACCACCCAGGTCAGATGCTCCCCCTAGACAACCCGCTCTTCGATCAATCGAAATTTGATGTTCTCCTCGCAAAGACAAAGGATGACATCAACGCTAGAAAGGTTGATGGTTCATACATATTACCTGCGAAGGAGCGGTCCGACTTCGAAGGGCAGCTCGCTCAGATGACTGATGCCGAGCCCGAAGTCGTTGCAGCTGTGGCACGTTACGCCTCGATTCTTCCAAAAGCGATAACTTCCATCACCGGAGACTTCCAGACAGTTGGAAGCAACATCACGTTTTGGACCGGCGATGCCACTCAAACCGGCATCAATGGTGGCAACCCGATTCTGGTAGGGAGGATTCCCGATCCGGCTTCGCCCGGTATTCTAGCTCCTTACAAAGCTCTTGGCCGCCAAATCACATATACTCTCAACGCCGTCAACCAAGTTGCGACATCCACATTGTCGATTCCAACCGCACAACAGAAACAAGCGGTCGTAACCATCACTGTGCTTTATGCAAATCCACGCTTTGAAGCATCGGCGGGCGCATTCGTGTCATGGTTGCCCAATCGCACATTTGCGAACTTCACAGACGTTGGTGTACTGCCGGGAAAGACTACACCGACAACACTGGATATTAAGATCGGCGTCACCACAGCAAACCCTGAAGTGCTTCCGTACGCGGCGGCAAATTGGAGAATTGGACCGGAGTTTGTTCTGCTCGGCCAGCGACGTAGTGCTATTTATGGAACGGTCGCGGCGGCGCTCAATCCATATAACACCTTACCAGAAGTGGCCGGAGGGTTTAGCCTCTCATGGCGAGCGCTTATGTTCAGCCCGCTTTATCATCTAGGCCACTCTACCCATCTCACGCAGGGAGAAGTTGTGGGTCAGATTTGGTGTCAGAACTCGCCGGTGAGCACCGACCCACCACCTTGCTCTTCCAATCCCCCTGCGCCGACAACCAAAACCTACTGGACAGGGACGTTCGCATTCGGGATCGGTGTCAGAATCCCTACAACCTTTAGCGCTGGCAAATGATGATTCAAACAATGATCTACCCTCAAATTGAAGTTCAGCATTTATGAGTTAATGTGACGGAGGTTCATTCCGATGATTTTCCATATTGCAGCGGAAGCTCAGATATCTTGACATTTCGATGGGCAGACGCATACTGGAATCAATGACTGATAAACCTCGGAAAGCACTCAAAATTTCGCTTCGACTACCCGGGGGTTGGTCAAAGCCAATTGAAAACCTGGACTTTGAAGAGTGTGACATTGATGGAGCGCAGTTGTGGATCGGCCCAGGTGGGCAAATTTACTGCGATCTGATGCATGAACTTGAATGAACGAATGGTAGCTCAGCGCGAGGCTAGTCGCGTGGAATGGTTGTGGTTCCTCTCTAGAACACAAATAGAGAGCGGCAACTGCGCATTTGATCTCGATATGTAGCATGGGGTTCCCCTCCAGATTTGATTTGCGCGGTATGCAGATTTACTCACCTTGAGGGCGTGAATGACACCCTGTATCGTGTCCTTCATGCAGAGCGAACAATTCAGCGATTTGTATCCCGGAGTTCCCGATCAAGAACAAAAAGAGGCAGCGGAAAATCTTGACCGCTACCTTTTGCTTGCCTGGGAAATCTACAGGGAGGTGCAGTCGCTGGATGGGGAGCTTTGACGCAAAGAGTGCTTCGTCATACGATTCAAGCAAAGGTCGATTCCTACATAAACCAAACTCACCATAAATTTGAAACAGTACTATTCATACATTCGCGTCTCTACCACGCGCCAAGGAGAACGCGGGGTTTCACTTCCAGAACAGAAAGATGCGATAGGACGATACGCTGTACGAAGCAATCTCGAAATCACCCAATCGTTCGAGGAGCTTCAGACGGCAGCGAAAAAAGGAAGGCCGATATGGAACACGATGCTTCGGCTTCTGCGCCAAAAGAAAGCTGCGGGCGTCATCATTCACAAGATTGATCGCAGTGCGCGCAATCTCAAAGACTGGGCAGACCTGGGCGAACTCATCGATAAAGGAATTGAAGTTCACTTCGCCAACGAATCACTCGACCTTCACTCACGCGGCGGGCGGCTCTCCGCCGACATCCAGGCGGTCGTCGCCTCGGATTTCATCCGTAATCTCCGAGAGGAAACAAAGAAGGGTATCTATGGACGTCTGAAACAGGGCTTCTATCCTCTGCGGGCGCCGATTGGATACCTGGATAACGGAGCGGCGAAGGTAAAAACCATCGATCCTGAAAAAGGGCCGCTGGTTCGGCAGGCGCTCGAAATGTATGCAACCGGACAGTGGAGCATTCCCACGCTTGTCGATGAACTCTACCGCCGGGGACTGCGCAATCATGCAGGCGGCAAAGTCACCCGAACAGGCTTGCACACGATTCTCAGGAATCCGTTCTATACAGGCATCATCCGCATTCGCGCCGCAAACCAGACGTTTGCCGGTAACCATGAATCGCTCATTTCCAAGCGCACCTTCGACCGTATACAGGACACTCTCCACGGTCGCGTTGGTACAAGAACCAAGGTGCACGATTTCCCGTTTCGTCGTTTTATCAAATGCGGCCGTTGCGGATACTCGCTGATCGGAGAACTTCAGAAAGGCAATGTCTACTACCGATGCCACACGAAGACCTGTCCGACGACGACCGTCCGCGAAGATGCCATCATCACCCTCGCCTCCGAACAACTGAAGAAATTGGAGTTCACTCCACGAGAACAACGCTTTCTCAGAGAACGCACCATCCAGTTGAAAGCCAGTTGGATCGCCGACCGTGAACAGCATCTGCAGGCGTTGAAGGTCAAGATCCAACAGGTGACAGAACGGCTCAACCGGCTGATGGATGCGTATCTCGATCAGGCATTGGAACGGGACATGTTCGAAGAACGCAAAGCAACCCTGCTTCAGGACCGGAGAGCGCTTGAGGATACCCTTGCCGGGTACCAGTCCAATCGCCTGTCTGTTCCCGAAGAGCTGGAAAAATTCCTCGAACTTGCAGGAAGCGCGTATTCCTTGTATCAGAACGCAAACATAGAAAAAAGGCGGCGATTGCTCAGAACGGTCACATCGAACTGCACGATCCAGGCAAAGAACCTTGAGTTTACTTATGCAACTCCCTTCCGGGAAGTTGCCGCACGCGAAAAAAGTGATGATTGTGCCCCATCTAAGGAGATACATCGAACTTTGGAGGGGCTGTTGACCTTCCTAACTGCGAATATTGAAAAGGTATCTCTAACTCTTATTGACCCAACCATACCAGAGAACTGAGGATGCTATTAGCTATTTGACTTGAAACGAAGGTACTCGATGGAGTCGCGATTGAGACGACCTCCCCCGGCGCAATAATGCGCATATAATTCCAGTTTCCCGTTCCTTCCCCTGGCGAGAACCAAGTTAAATATGTTTGGCCTCCAATAGTCACGCTCGACACAGAAGATGATGCTACTCCGCCCTCCTGAATGGTATTAAGGAGTGTTTCACCCTTAGGGAGAGAATCAATTTTTATAAGAAGAATAATAGAGCTTTCAGAGGTATTGGTAGAATTGACGAAAACCACTTGCCTTGAAACTGGATCACTGGACTCGTGGGGAATAAAATTCTGCGGGATGCTTACCCGAATTCCCGTATGCTGAAAAGTATAGGTGGTCCAACCACTCAATGTTGTGCTACTGGGAGGCGTAGTAGAAGTGGAAGCGACCAATGAAGTCAATGTAGCTTCTACTGAAACCTGCGAAGGAGAGACAGTCGATCTACCCTCCCAATACCAAACACCGCCCGCGACAATAATAATCACAACTAAGAAAACAATAAGATATGAAGCGAAACCCTTATTCATCTATGATTTAAGAATAGCATATTGAATCCGGATTCGATTCCTATTAAAAGCATGAGAAATAATCAAATCATCACGACAGGCCTTCTGATTCCTAGGGTCAGATGCCCTGTTCTTGATTTCTGAACGTTGCGGGCAAAAGCCCTCCGTTTCTCAATGCTTCCTCAAGGGATAGGTATTGATGCCCAAATAACTCACCACGCTCGTTGCTATACAGGAGTTGTGGCGTAGTTGTGATCGTAAAAACATCGGAAGGAACGACATCCTGATGAACCTTTATCAACAAATATAAATCGGCTAACGGGTCGTCTGGAAATACGGTCAGGCTATCCTCTAAGACATTCGCAAGATCGATATAATCTGTCATGTCAAAACTCATAAATGCCATTAAAGTCGGCAAGTTTCTATGATTGGCAATTTGGGATATCGCCTTACGGTGATGGGCTTCGACTTTACTTCTATGATTTCTGTCTTTTTTACGTGATATTTCCGAGAGTTCTTCATACGATTGACCTGGATCATACGTTGGGACATTCGCATCAACACACGATTTAACCTCACAAATGGCAATAAGCTCTCCCTTTGCATCGAAAATTTCGTAGTCAGGCGTCCTCACGCCCTTTCGCTCAGGTACCTTTCTTAAAGTCAAAGCAAACCAACGCTCAATAATAATCTTGATCGCATTTTCTCCCAGCTGACTTTGATATTTCTCGATATCGTCCATATAACTTGTAAGGGAATTCTCGGGCATTGATTCATTTATTGCAAGATAGCGCAGGGCCAAGACGAAACGCGAATACTCAGTTGTGTTGCTCAACACGATGGCGCATGGTGTCCGAAAGGTCGAAATCGAATGCACCATCGTCATGCACTCTGATCTCAAGAAAACGCTGAGAGAACTCTACCCACATCTATCAGAGGAGGAGCTTGAAAAAACAATAGCCAACCTCGACGCCTACCTTTTGCTTGCCTGGGAGATATTCGAGGATCTGAAAGAGGAGAAAAAGACAGAGGGCCGGGAGAGGCCACAATCCCCCGCAAAGCCCGTAGATTCTATCTATCGCAAGTTCGATTCCTCTCCGGGGTCATTCTGAATTCCCAGCTTGTTCATAAAATCCAGAAACAAAAAACACTGATTTAATCAGTGTTTTTTGTGCGACGTAGGAAGAATCTGCGCTATATGCAAATTGTGCCCCATCTAAGGAGATACATCGAACTTTGGGACTGCTACTGGAACGGGTGTCTACGTTCTTCACTGAAAGTCCGGTAGACGATTTGCTTTCAATAGAAGCGTGCGATTGAGAAAAGCTCTGTACCGCTGGGAAGCGGATTGTTTTCGATCTGGTATCAGCACTTTCGGCGACCTCTCTATGGGAATGACGGACGCAATATATCGGTTACACGTCATCGAGAGGCCGTCGAAAAAGCTCAACCTTCGTCTGTACAATCATCATTCGACTCCGAGCGCTGGACCGTGGGTAGCCGTCAGCTGCCAATAGACGTAGCCGACAGCTACAGCTTCGAACATAGCAATACGATAGTGCTCCTTTTGCCAAACCTTACGCTTCGGCGGTAGCTTCCAGCGAAGCTCAGGAAACAGCTTAGCTACCGCAGATGCAATCTCGTGTTTTGTCTTGGCGTGAAGAGAGCGAAAGACTCTTCTCACTTTTGCTTTCTCGATCACTTGCACCGGAACAGTGCGAACCGATGCCTCGCGTCTGATGGCGGTGAGTATTCTTCGCACTCCATGACGGCCAAGAGCCTTTTCCGTGAGAATCGTGCTAACTGCAATGGAGGAGGGAAGGAACTGCTTTAATAGAGGGGTCAACCGTTTCCTCGCCGCCGTAGGGCCTCCCGATGATCCATAGAGGCACACGCCCCAGTCGACTATTCGACTCGGTCCTTCAAATACTGCATAGCCAAATCTCTCTAAGCGGAGATCAATCGCGAGAATTCTTGAGGGTCGTGGTTTATGAGGCATTGTGTAAATCAGGATGATCCAGGTTTTGCCGCTCCCAACACCATTCGAGCTTGCGCGCAATCAAGTCGGCATCAGGGCCTTTGATCGCGCTCTCATGCCACTCCACTTCCATCTTTGCCAGACGCTCTTCAACTGCATGCTTTACTGCTTCGTACACACCGGGGAAAAGTTCCGCGATGGGTACACGGAAAATAGCCTGATAGCTGAGTGCAGTAAGCAGCGACGGCATTGTGGCCAATCGTTCATGACGGGAGATTTGTCCTTTGTCGGGATAGCCAAGTAGGAAACCAAGTTCCTTTTGGCTCAAACCGGACTGCCTTCGATGACTCCGAAGATAGCTCGCAAGTTCTGAGTAATTCATATATGTTGTTAAAGATCAAATTTGTTTATCGACGCTTTCCAAAAGTTTACCAAGATATGCGTAGATAAAAAGGTGAGTGAATTTGCACTGCGTGCAAGCTAGCGCATGGATGAGAAGCGTTGTCCACAGAATCGAACCTTCCTGTTTTGTAACTGAAGTATCTCTGCGAATTTCTCTGTGGGTTGCATCTGAAAATACTCTGAATAACTTGTCGCGAGTCCCTGACGTCGTGCGGAGCCTGGGGCATAGCGTAATCATCTTGCCATCCGAGATGCAGGTGTAATATTCCCGCCACGATTTTAGCCTCCGTCTTGCAGGCTCAACTCGAATTTGCCGGCAGGAACTGTGAGAAGGGAGGAGACAGGGGGCTCCCCGAATTCACTGAAGCGGCGCTTCGGGCTCTTGGGGGTGACTATCCCGGATGAAAACTAATTGCCAGTAGAGGGCTTCACTCTCACAGCGTCCAGCCACCGAGCGAACAACTGATGGGTCTTTTCCTCGCTGTCATCGCCGACTTTGAAATGGTAAAGATCGTGAGGGTATGCTTCGATCCCATCATTGTCTATTCTTTTGATTTGGGCAATATTTACGACGACATTCTTGCTCGGGTCAGATAGGCAGAAGAATTGAAGTCCGGCGGGGTAGAGTGCCAGAACGCCGTGTTTGCATCCGTGGCGAGTTCCTTTGTGGTTGGCCAAAAACCGCTCACCTGTGACAGGCCATGCAGGTGAACTCGTGCCTGCCGATAGGGCCGCAGTTTCTGCTCCAATCGAATTTTCGGAGGTTAGCGGCGGCGCATTCGTCAGCGGAGGAGTATTGAGGGTTGTGTCGGGTTGGGCGTCACTTGCCTTGGTCTCTTGTGGCGACGTTTCCAACTGGCCCGCACTCGGTTTTGGAGGGGTTTCGGTTGTCACCGCGGATGGGTTGGCTGGCGCAATCGTCTGGGGCTGCGGTGCCGTCTCATTCCCGGATGGTTTGGAGTCGCCCATGATTTTTCCAATGATCCCGATGACAAAGATAATGAAGACCACAGCGACGATGCCGAAAAACCCTCTTTTGATGCTCCCGCCGATGTTACGCCCTCTGTTACTGCGTTCGTAGTCAACGCTATAACCGGATGACCCTCCATGGGTGGGCGCCGAATAATTCTCGGTGTGCGAGAAGGGAGGCGGAGCGGGGGCGCTGTAGTTTGTGTTTCGAGTGGGAGTATGGCCGCCACTGAAAGCCTTCGGAGCGTTTTTTTTCTTCTCTGCCTCTCTGCGGTTGTGCTCTTGCAGGCCTCTCATATAAGGAACGAAGTCAATCCCGCCTATAGGGATTGCCCCCATCTCGCCCATTCTCTTTGAGTGCGCCGCCCTGGCTGCCGCCTCCCTTTTGGCTGTCTGTGCTCGTTGCTGCTGGTTGGCGGCTTCTATCCCCTGACGAAATCTTTCCTGATCTGCCAGTCTTTGTTTTTCGCGGGCTTGGCGCTGATATTCCTCGTTTGTCATCGAATCACCGGTGGAAGACATTATCCGCTTCATTCAGCACCACATCAACAACGTAAAGGTAATTATGACCTTTTGGTCCGTGCGGCTCGTCGAGTCGGTAAATCAATAGGAAAACTAGCATATGCTCACCGACTGTGAATCATAGTTCTTGGAAGAATTCTGCAAGTGAGACCGCAAGAGCATCGGCAATCCGTTCGAGCGTGCGCACACACACTTCCTTCCGGCCGTTCTCAATCTCCGAGAGGTATACCCTGCCAAGGACGGCATGGTCCGCAAGCATCTTCTGCGTCCAGTGACGTTTGAGCCGCAGAGCACGAATGCGTTTTCCAATGCTGACACAAATATCTGTTGCCACTCATCCAGCATCGTTGTATGCTTTCGACTACATGTATGCTATGGCATACACAGCATTTGTATTTGATCTGCCCTGGTTTTTGATTGCGGAGACGTCCAGATGCTGCGAGGAATGTGATTGCTGGTAGATCGACGAGTAAAAGGGACCCGATGACATGTATTCATGTGCAGCCCAACACACTTCATGCGACCAGCAGCGCGGCAGGTGATCGGTCCTCTCTCAAGCATGTTCTTGCAAGCGAGAGGCGTTTACTGGGTTCACCAAAGATGCTTCTTACCAGTTGTCTCCTTATAGGACTCCTATCTGGTTGCGGAAGCGGAGGTAATGGCGGCGGTGCTCCAATAAGACCGACGATTACGTCAATCGTGGTGAGTTGCTCCCCGACTTCGATCAATACGAATCAGACATCAACCTGCACCTCGAGAGTGAGCGGGACCGGCAATTACAGCTTCGGGGTCACATGGACAGCGACCGGAGGAAAGATAACTACTGGAGGAGTGTTCACGCCTTCCACCACGGCAATTGCGACCATCACTGCCACGTCAACCCAGGATTCGACCAAGTCCGGCTCGGCGAGCGTTACGGTGACGGCGTCACCGTCTATCGCTTCGGTGACCGTTTCGTGCAGCCAGAAGACAGTGCCCGAAGGGAAGAGCAGTCAATGTACAGCAATGACTCAAGGGACCGGAGACTTTGATCCCACCGTGACTTGGAAGTCGAGCCTTGGAACAATTGCCTCCACGGGAAAGGATACGGCAACATACACTGCTCCTTCCGGCACAACTGGATCGGCTACAGTGACGGCTACTTCTTCAGCGGATGCGACTCAGTCCGGGAGCACCACCTTAACAGTTACCCTACCCCCGCCCAGTGCATCTTTTCAGACGACTGCTCCGGGTGGTGGGGATATCATTGCATTCGCTAAAGATCCAACATCGCCCAAGACGATGTACGCATCCATCGTCGATTCTGGAATCTATAAGAGTTCCGATGGAGGAGCGACGTGGCAGGACTTTGGTGGTAACTTTCCTCCCCTTCCAAGCGAGCACCCTCCTAGGAATTTGGATTGGGGGCTCATATTTCAAATCGCAGTCTCTGCACAGTCAGGGAGCGTGTACGTAAAGTACTACGGGAGCGCGAGTGCCTCTGGGGGCCAGGTATATAAAACCAGCGACGGCGGAAACACATGGAATCAATTGACCGTGCTGCCTGCGCCGTCAACGAATCTGGTGACGCAAATAACGCTCGATCCATTGAACGATAGCAACCTCTACATAAGCGACTCGAGTGGTGCTGTGTATAGATCTCAAGATACCGGATCGACGTGGTCCTCGGTGACTTTGCCTGCTACTTGCGGCAGCTCAATCTATTCGGATGCAGTCACCAATGGAACGCTTTATTACGCTTCAACCTGCTCAGGATTGTATGTCTCGAATAATTTTGGAGGTAGCTGGTCGGCATTGAGTCAAACGAACGGCTTGAGATTCATTGGCCAAGCGAAAAACAACCCGAATCGAATCTATGCCACAAAGGTTGAAGCCGGACCGCTGTCTGATTTATACGTCAGCTCCAACCGAGGAGGGACGTGGACGGAGATTGCGGACGGATATGGGCTCGGCGGAATAGTGATTGATCCCTCAAACGCCGATCATGCCTACATGCTCGCGTGGGATCTTCTCGGCTTGCCGACATCTCCGAGTGGGCCAAATAGCTGGAGTGCCTCAGGTTTAATCGAGACGAAGGATGGAGGTAAGAGCTGGGACCAACTCAGTCAGCCGCCGCTTAACCCAGCTTTTGCCACCTACAACGAAAACATGGAACTTGTCGGATCGTTGTCATTGCTTTCGACCTTGCCGGACATACTCATTGCTCAAGTGAGCGATCATCTATGGTCGATTACACAGTCGGGAACAGTCTGGGCCGAATCAGATAAGGGCCTAATGGGAAACTGGGTAACACAGATCGCAATAGACCCGGCATTGCCTACTACGATCTACACGGCGGCAGGCAATTTTGCAGGCACGAGCAAGAGCTCGGACGGTGGTAGAACATGGAAAAGCATTTATGATGCAACCTCACAAGCAATAGCGGTTGACCCATTCGATAGCCGTCATATTCTGGCGGACGACGACGGGCTTTATGTATCCCGCGATGGAGGCTCAACTTGGACAGCCAGTTCGCTTTCCTCCGCTCAGATCGCAGAGCCATCTACCATCGTGTTCGATCCACAGACGCGTGGAATCATTTATGCAGGATGCTTTCTCCCCGGAGGCGGCATAGCGAAATCTGTTGATGGTGGGAGGACATGGTCGACGATCAATAACGGTTTGACTACCGCATCAAGCCAAAAAGTGTGGTCTTTAATAATCGATCCATTCGATTCCCAAGTACTTGTTGCCGGTACTGACGCAGGAATCTACAGATCGTCGGACGGCGGAGCCGACTGGACCTTACAAGACGCAACCCTTGTCTCTTATTCGCTCGCATCCGATCCGAATCACCAAGGATACCTCTACGCCGGAGGTAGTACCGGCCTGCGTAAATCAACTGATGATGGCAACACTTGGACGCAGGTCAACGTGAGTGGACCAGCGTGGTACGGAGCTCTGACTGTTGCTGTCGATCCAAAGTCTGCAGACACGATCTTTATTGTCCCAACTCAAGGACCAGCCGTCGGATGGTCGCCAGACGGCGGGATTAGCTGGTTCTGGCTTTCAAACGGATTGGGCCAATTTTTCCTGGGGAGCACCTTTGGTGCGGGACCGGTTATCGCCGGAACTAGCCCCGAGACTCTCTATATTCCCAGCCCCAATGTGGGAGTTGTGTCTCTTGTGTTGCAACACTGAACCAGGGATTTCAGACTCATCTCTTCTGGTAAGGAGCGCAAAGAGATATCAGCGCGGACCTTGCAGTCTGCCACGATTTCCAGGTGCTGTCTGAAATGTGCGTTGGTGGACTTAGCTGCAACTGATAGCGGCTTTTCAGCTCAACACGCCAGTATTGTTTGCGGGTACAACTCGAGCGTTTTGAGCATTCAGCCTGAAGTGGTGCCCGCATTGTGCACATGACTCGGGCGTGTCTAGGTTTTCGGGGGCTTGCAACCATTCTGCACTCCCAACGAATTTTTCGGTTCCACACTTTGGACAATAGACATAGACGCGATTCATATTCCTCCAAATTCAAGTAGATACATACTCCGTTCGGTAAATAGAAACGCCGCCTAGCCGGGCGGCGTTTCCTGTTCCTTCGAGATTGAATTGCGACACGATCTCAAACGGATCATCGCATGGAGTGTCATCAAATGCAAACAGGCACCAGTAAAGCTATTGCACGCGCCCGTACGGATCAAGTTTTGCGAGCACTTCTTGAGCATCGAACTCTAGATAGCGCTTCAAGGTTTCTTCGCACGCACGCTTCACGACTTGCGCTCCACTCTCGTCAAGGCCGGGATTCTTCAGAATCCGTCGCAATCTGCTCCGAACTGCTTCATCAGATAAACCCTGTTTTCGCAAAATACTCCGCAACGCAATATTCTCGCTCCTACAAGCTTCTGCGCTCTCAAAAACAGAAAGCATTAATTCAACATGATCCTCGAACTTTCGCTCCCGCTTCTTTGCCACGCGACGAATCCTCGTTCTAGAAATTGTTTGAGGTTTTAGGCTCAGCCGGGTTTGTGAACGCCATAATGGTTATTGCTTTGCGGATGCGAATAATGACCGTTCTTGTGGTGAGCGTTAGTTGAGCCGGGATAGTGCCCACCGTGGGAAGTTGTATGGTGGCCGCCGCCATAGTATGGGCGGGATGTAGAAGTGTGGTGAGAGCTGCCGTAGGCAACGGAAGCGAACATCAGAACGAAGATCAGGGAAAATGCAGCTATTCGTTTCATGATTCTCTTTTCTCTTTCTCGGGGGACGAAAAGAGCGTACGCCTATTTGCTATTTAGGGGAACAGTTATTCCACCCAGCTAAGAGGCCTATCGCTACCAACGCGCATTTCAGGCAGCGCCGATTTCCATCCAGTGCATCTCCACTAATTTATGCTAAGAGGTTTCCTACTTACCGGATGCCGCTTTCCTCTGGATTGCCCAACGCCTCTTGACCGCATCCTGAATGCGCTTACGACCTTCAGGGCTGAGATTCCGCTTTTTCTTTGTAGGCTTCGCAACATTTACCGATCCCTTTCGTCTGCCAGGTAGTCGTTTAGTGCCGGTCCCGCCGCTCAGCAACACCCTTGCCTGTTTCAGCTTCTCGATTTCCTTGTCAATTTCAGTCAGAATTTCTGTAACGCCCACGCACCCTCCATTGTTCTTGAACCTGGACTTTAATCCTAAATCTTCCAGTTACGACGATAAAGGACCGCGATCAAAATAAAAGCGCTCCAACTATATTCCGTTGGCCAAAGCTCTCTCTCGAAGTCAACGCTACACTTCTTTCCATGGGTTGTCGCGCCAGCGAATCGGCTGTTCGTACCACCCGGAATCAGGTTCCCATGTTTGCAGGATCAGAGGAGCTTGAAGTTCCGGACAGTCTGACCAGGAATGCGTAATAGCTCCGCGTGTTTCGAGCGATAGATGGGTGAACTCATGGCTTCCACTTGGAAATACATATTTCGGTTCTAGGGTGTTTGAGAAGTGATACCGGAAGTCGCCGCCATCTCCGCCGGTCTCCAGTCGACGATTATTCCATTGGCGAGTGAGGTCGTAAAGCACGATCCTAGAAATGAAGTCGTTCATGAGCTTGGCCAACGTTGCCGAACTCTTACCCCCAACGGTACGCACCTCCACCTCGCCGTCCGCAGTGACGACGAAGACTGGACCGGGATTCTTGAACAGCAGCGGGAGAGGATCGACTCTGTCATTTCCCGCAGACCAGTAACCAGACCTTGGCTGACGATACCTCGCCTGCTCTACATTTTTGCCTCGGCCTTCCATGGGTCAGGGCTACTTCTTTGCCCTAGCAATCCACAGCGAGGCTATCAACTCTGACTTATACTTTTAGTTTAGGCTCTGTTAATAAAACCTGCCCAAGGACAGCGTTTTCCAGGCCGAAGAATTCGTAGATATTGCCCTATGAGGGCCTTTTGGTGGTGTGCCTTGGCGAACGCATCTCTCAAATATGCAGCCCCGAAAACTGACGACTCTTTCGAAGACTTTTGCGTGGCCCTAATGAGGGAGTACCACGAGTTGCCTGGCCTTGAACGCTACGGCAGACGCGGGCAGCGGCAGTACGGCATCGACCTTATCGACCTCCAGTCGCCGCCCCCCCTCCTTGCCATTCAATGTAAGGCGGAGGGTCTTGATGAGGTCTACCCTGTAAGCGACCTTGAAAAAGAGGTTGCGAAAGCGCTTACCGCTCCGTTTGAACTAAAGCTCTTCCAAATTCTCACCACCTCGAAAATCTCCACTAAGCTTCAAAAGGCCATTTCCAAAATCAATGAGGCTCACCGCAAAAGCGGCAAATTTCTGGTTGAGTTTAAGGGATGGGAACAGATCGAACGCCTGCTAGACGACTTCTCTGAGGTGGCGCAAGACAAGCTCACGATAATCACCAATGCCCAGGTCGCCAAGCTGAACGAGGGTGTACTAGAAATCGCGGCGCAACTGTCGAATATCCAAAACATTATCGCAAACAACAACTTTGATGCCGAGATTTCAGCCGCGAAAGATGAGATTTTACGACGAGAATTCGCAATCGCAAAGTCACGTCTCTCGCAGTTGCAAAACAGCAAATGGGACAAGCTTACAGAAGAACAGCGTTTCCTTGTCGTTGCGAACCTTGGCCACATAGAAGCCTCTCAAAATTTAGCCAAACAGGGTGCTGATCTCCTCTTCCAATCTCTCCCCTATGCAAAGGGAACCCTCAAGAACCGAGAGGTCGAAGCCCAGGCGTACGCCCTGCGGCAGAACTACGAAAAAACTTTTGAACTGGCACAGGCACTCAAGTCAGACCATCCGGAATCATGGAAAGCGACGATGCTTTCCATACATAGTGCGCCGCCAACTGAAAAGTTCGAAGACCTGTTGGCCAGGGCGACCGAGCAAGACCTGACACACCAAGAAGTTCTTGTGACTTTGGCGCTGCGAGCACTGAATTCCGGGCGTTACCAAATAGCCCGCGAATATGCGGAAAAGGCTATGGCCGTTTCCGACACCCCATGGCCTATTACAAAGATGACGCTAGCGCAATCGATCTCCCATGGCGTCATTTTCGGAAACGGTTCGCGCCCCGTCGAGGGGCTGACCGAAGCAGACAAATCGTTACTCGGAGAAGCTGACGATCTCTTTAAAGAAGCGGTCGATGGTGCAAAGGCCCGCAACGAGGGATACATTGCGGCTCCCGCCCTGGTCGAGCGGGCCGGTCTTGCAGAACGACACGGAAACGAGATTGCGGCCCGCGGCTTCGTAGAGGAGGCGTTTCATCTTGCGCCAGATGAGCCATCCACTCGGTCCGCATACGCGCTTCTCCTACAGCGTTTGGGAGACAAGGATCGTGCCGTCGCCATGGTGGAGAAGCTTGTGGCAGATGGGGCGGGTGGCTCATGGTATAAGAAACAACTCGTAAGCCTTTTGCTAGACCGAAAGCACGCAGGGGATGAACAACGAGCAGCAACCCTACTCTGTGAGCTTTGCCTTACGACCGACCTTCTGGCCCCGCATTTTCGCTACATCACATTTGCGGAGGCGCTGGGACTTCTTGATAAAACAGGACGCATCTCGGAAGGACAAGCTCTTATTAACGCAGCCACGCCCACGATGGTTGGTCCCGTTGCCCGGCTTGCGCTGACTGCCCGCCTGTTGTGGCTGATGAAAGACAACGCTTCTGCCAGGTCTTATCTTGAACAGGCCAAAAGTAAGCTAGATGACAATTCAATTGACACCGAACTTGAAATCATTGCTGTGACCTTCGGAGCCATAGGAGATTATCGGGAGGCTTTAGCCCTCTGGCGGCGGCTATCTGGTGTCCATAACCCGCTTGCAACTTACCAGTCGCTGGGGTGTGCGCGCCAACTTGGAGAACATGGGATTGTACTGGATATTTGCCAAGAGATGCGCGACGCAGGCGTGGAAGATGAGGAGTCGGTCCAGATCGAAGCTGATCTTCTGGCTCAGGATGACTTTGAGGGCGCAATTGCTGTTCTAAAGTCCTTTCTGGAAAAGAACCCTGACAATGCGGTCATTCGCCTCCGAATCTCGCACATGGCAATCCAGCGGAACCGCACCGACCTACTGCAACGTCCATCTGACGCGCTTCCCGATATCGAAACCATACCCCCTTACTTCGCTCGTGCAGTAACATACTTCCTCAAATGCACTCAAAGAACAGATGAGGCGCTTCGCTATGGATACGAAGTGCTTCATCGATATTTCAATGACGTGGATGCGCATCGGGCTTACATGCTTCTTTTTGTCCCGTTGGGGCCACCAATCGAATTTACCAATCCGGAGGTCGTGGTTCCTGGAAGTGCTGTCGAATATCTCGAATGCGGTCAAGATCATCCGCGCTGGCATGTGATCGAGGACGTTCTTACACCAGAATTGAAACTGAACGAATATCCTGGGAACCATCCACTTTCCCAGGCCCTTCTAGATAAGAGGATTGGCGATACGATTGCTCTGTCGCCGGGGAGAATCTCTGAGCGGCCAGCGACGATCACCCAGATTGTAAGCAAGTATGTCTATCGCTATCAGTGCTGCATGAATGCACTGCAGACCGATTTTCCTGACGCTCTTGAACTCCAGGCAATGCATCTTCCCAAACTGCCAGATGGGCAGCTTGATGCTACGGAGTTCTTGACGGCCTTGGAGCGTCAGTTCGCGGCCAAGCGCCAGGCCATCCAGGCGTATTCTCTCCAGCCGTTGCCGCTACACTTCGTGGCTGAGGTGTTGGGTGAAAGCTCATTTGAAGCGATACTCCATCTTGCCAACGATCCCAAATCTATAGTCCGGTGCGCACCAGACGGCTATCAACAAAGGCTTGAAGCAGCCATATCTCTCGCCGCAGCAACGGAGGTTGTTCTTGACCTCTCAGCGATTGCCACCCTCTTTCTTTGCGACGCCATTGACCTCGTATTCAAACTAAATCTGCCTGTAATCATCTCTCAGGGTTGTGCAGATGAAATCGACAGAATTACGGGCAAAACCAATGACGGATCGCCCCGCGCTGGCCTCCGCTTTGGCTGGTATGAAGATCGCGTCGTCGGCGTCGAGGTCTCTGAGGAGCAGCAGGCTGAACGGGATGCTAATTTTGCCGAGAAATTGGACAAAATACGTTCAATCGCTGTCGTAGAGCCCTGCCGTGAGCTTTCCAGGATGCCGGAAGATTTGAAGCGACCCCTGATCGCCATTTTCGGTAGATATGGTGCGCAAGCGGTCTTGCTGGCGAAGAAGCCCGGACGCGTCCTGTGGTCTGACGATTTTGTACAATCGAGCGTCGTCATCAAGGACCATGGCGGGAAGCCTATTTGGACTGAACTCGTTGTCGCTCAGCTAGAGGCCAAACGTCTTCTTACTCGCCATGAAACCCTTGCTCTTATATCAGACCTTCTGAACTATCGCTACGAGTCGGTGACAATTACTCCCGCCATTTTTGTTGACTCCGCACGACGCGCTTGCCTGGACCCAAGTGTTTCGCCGTTCAACCATGTGCTGACTCCCTTCGCACAAATACGGATTAACCAAAACTTCTTTGGCATTATCGCCGGGATTGCGATGGAGTCCGTCCGCGAAATCCCCGATGCTAGAGAGCGGGCGCTTCTCATTAGAGCATTCCTCAGCAGTCTTATTGTCCGTAGAGATCGCATCAGGCTTCTATCTCTGATTTGGGGTGTATTTCAAGGAATCTCACCCCGGTGGCGCGAAGAATGGATACCAATCATCGAGGAAGTTTTGACCGATGTGGCCATTGTCGTGACTGATGTCGTCAATAGGCGATGGGGATGGAGTTAGACGATTGGCGTTTTCTTCTTAGGCGCTATCGTGCTAAGCATCGTTCCCCATGCGCTACTGCGAAACCAAATAGCCGACACACTCTGTCCGAGTGTCCGGTGCAGTCTATGTATCGTTAACCTCTATCCGGTTTTCACCCAGTGGGAGGCTATTAGTCATAGAAAATCGGCAGATTGGCATCGGGGACAGGTCAGTGTTGCAGCCTAGGGCGGTCACCGGATTGTAGTTGGACTTCGCCCGGGCGATGCCCTCTATCAGGTTCAGCTTGGACCCGACGCTGGACGAGAGCTAAGAGCGAAGTGTGCACCAACGACTTGTAGTTTGTGGGGTCGGGTTACCGCGCCAGTTTAGCAGTTGGCGGGATGTCAGTGGCTCTTCTTCATAAGCGCGATGATGGACACCACAAGCGCCACGAGCGGCAGGACAAGCTTCATCCAGAACTCGATGTCCGCGTTCCGAATCTTCTTCAGTTCATGCTTCGCCCAAGCGTGACCTTTGCGTGTCAGAGTCTTTTTGTAGTCCCATCCGGCGTCATACCAATATTCTTCAGGGACCTCAAACGGCGCAGACTTCAGAGCGTTGAGCGTATCCTCTTGAGTCAGATAGTCGAGTTCGATTTGCTCCCAGAGCGTCATTGAGTGCGCCATCTGTTCAGCTTCACCCTTCTCTTGAGGCGTCTTTGCGGAAGCAATGGCTTCCTTGAATTCTTTGTCGATGTATTCGCGAAGAGACTGAATCTCCTTCTTGCGCTTCCTCACGTACTTCCATCGTTCGAACATGGGCCAATTCTATCTTGGGATAACCTCTCTTGACAGGCTCTGTGGGCTTGTTACACTGAGGTTGCTAACCCACCCATAGTGAACATCTCAGACGAACTCAGACCAACGGGCTTCCAGCTATTTGGAAAGTAGACGATCACAAGAGGACGAGATGCAGGGAGAAAGAGCAGAACTTTACGCCTAATCGCCAATGCACTCATCGAGTGCTGGGTGCCCCTCACGATCACTCTGTTTCGAGTGTTTTCATATGTTTAAGGATCGCTGGTGCGGCCAGCTCTTGGCCAGGCGAAAATGCAAGCCTCGATGATCCTCAAAGCTAACATTATCACTCAGCATATTTGAGCACCTCCGGCCATACGCTCGGAAACTTTCGCGCCATATAACGCTCCTTCTGACGGCAGTCGAAATTACGTAGGCTGCGAAAAATCCGAAGTGCGTTCACAAGCGTTTCGATCTGACCTTTGCGCGTTCCGAATCGCTGATGCCAGAATGCTGAGACCATCTTCACGTCGGCCAGATTCACTTGATTCCCGGAGCGCTGCGCAATTCGTTCCGCCCGTTTTAGCCAGAACCGGGCAAGTCTCGGCTGTTTTCCTAGTTCGGTGTAGATTTTCCCCAGGATCATTTCCCCATGCGCGTCATCACGCCCGATCTTCATCCACCGGGCAACGGCAATTCCGAGTAATAACCATGAACGGGCTTCCTTGTAGTGTTTGGGACCAAGCCGGTGAATGACGCTGCCCAAGTCTCCGCAATACGCCTGCACCGCGTCATAGTTTCCGGTAACGAGAGCAGCCTCGACGGCTTGAAGGAGTTGTTCGATGGATTCTCGATGCTTCCCCTTCTTAGTGAGATACATGCTCGTATAAAAGGCCAGGAGCCCAATAGAACTTCGGTCGCCGCTATCTTCGGCATACTCCCGAGCTGCGCTCAATGCCTTCTCGGAAGCGCGATTGGAGGCGCCTCCGCTCGAACCACGTGTATGGGACCACGCGAGCGCAAGATGATATTGCGCTGTGAGAACGTTGTCGTCAGCGGCCTCTACCAATCTTCTATTGGCAATCAGCGTCTTCCGTGCGGCATGGAATCTTCCGAGACGAAAGAGCACTCGTACTGCTGCGATACTTGCCATCAAGCGTAGGCGGGGAATGTAGTCTAAATCCCCTGCTAAACGCAGAAGCCGTTCGTATCCGGTGTCCCCACCACGGCGATTCGCTTGCGACACCACAAGCCTGCCTTGAAAGACAAGCCACTGGGCGCGGGCATACGAGAGGGTGAATCGCAAGAGCTGATCTCTATCTGTGCCTCCACCGGGACGTTTGAGTCGAAGCCGCTTTCCTATCTCATCGATTGACGAATCGAATGTGACGGCAGTCGGGGCCAGCCGAAGACGGTATGGACCAGCCCATCGCGATCTCGCTTCTATGAGCGTCAATCCTTCTTGCTCAAACGATTGCAGGTATCGGCCTATATTGGTTGCAATGTGATGAGGAGTCTTACCGGCCCAGCCCGGCAGTCGAGCGATGTCGTCCACCATAACCCAGGATTGATCGGGAGGTCCGTCTACTCGCCTCAGCGCGAGGAGAGCAATCCACTCAAAGCGCATGGCATGACGCCTCGGGAAGAGCCATCGAGACGACCCAACTTGAACGTTCTGTTCCTCCAGGCAAACCTTGAACATGAGGCACTCACATGAAGATCAAAGTGCAGATAGTGTAGAAAACCACCATCTTTTCTCGCCAGATGTTTTGTTCCACAGTCGATACAGAATCTTCAGAAATGAGGAGATAGAAAACCATGTATCGGCTGCTCTTAATCGATCAAAATCCCATTCACGCTATGCGTTTGACCGCGTACCTTCGCCGTCGCGGTCTCGCTGTGACAACCACCGCAAGCATTGAGGAAGCCGCAAGAGAGCTACAACGGCGAACACTGTCCTATGCATTGGTAGTTGTCGTTGCACCGGGATTGCCGGAGCATTGGCTGGCGGTTCTCCGGAGGCTGAAGAGGGCTTGCCGCCGATCCTTGTTGTTCCATCGTCCCCTCTTCTTGTTCGTCTCCAATCGGAAGTGCAACCCCTACCTGAGGCTTCGCATTGAACGAATGGGAGCACGCTATGTTCGCCAGTGATGAGCTAGAGAGAATCATTGAAGAGGTCGATGTGCTCGTCGCAGAGCTGCGAGAACTGAGTGAGAACGGTCCGCATTTCAAAATCCTGCACCGCTTCCATGCACCCGGCACTGACTGCGCGCTCGGTGAGGAGGTTGCAGGCGTCTACCTCATCCATCGCGGCCGGGAATACTTTCTCAGGCTTCCCTTGGCATTGCGGTTGCTTTTCGATTATCTGGCGCGACACACCCATCTACCTCAAAGTGCTACACAGATTGAGGCCGGAATCCGATCTGGCCATTTCTATACAGAGCACGCGGCTACCGTTAAGAATTCTTCAAAACTCATCCGAAGCATTCCCCGTTCCTACGTGCGGGTGTACATCGAGAGGTTGAGATTGGCTATGTCGCATGTATTTCAACAAGCAAACTTGGAGTTGGCAGCAGGTGTAGTTCTAATATCCCAAGAGACTGTGATGAATGAAATAGGTTATAAATTGAAGGCCACTGTAGAGTTGATTCACATTGACGCGAGTACACTTACTCACAGAAACTGTACTCAGGCATAATTCCATTGGAGAGCCTATCAAGGTTAATCTTCCTGTTCTGGATGTGTTTTCTCGGACGTCTTCAAACTTTTTGGGTGGGATTTGGATACTGAACCTCTCGATGCGCGAAATCGAGCGCGTAGATATGCTCCTGCCCAAGCTGCCCGACAGGTCTTAGATACCACTTTGACATTGCCTCCGCAGAATTCGATCTCGCCTGGCTGAACTGCATTAAGCCCTTTTAGCTCTGTCTTGTTCTTTAGAGGGCATAGCGAATGTAAAAAGAACTCGTGCCACTCCCGTTGGTCTTTCAGCGCGGTCTTGATAGTTACTTCCCTGCTTCCCGGTATTGTTACGTTTCCTATGGAAAGAAGCCTTGCAGGGGGCATTACCGTGAGGTATGAGTGGCGGCCATCCTTATCAATATATTCATAGTGCACATGCTCATCTGGCACACCGCACAGAAGGGTTAGGACATCTAACGCTAGCTGCCTTATATTTTCCTCTAAGATGTTTTCTGAAAGACGTTGTTGAATATCTTCAGGATGTTCCCATCGCACTAAGGCGTGAATGAGAAACATCAAATCATTCACCAAGTGGCCGAACCAAAGTTCCAAGTTGTCGCCGACTCTATCCGGAACGTTAACAGCTTGCCATCCATTCGGGACCAAGAAAGCGTCATTGTGATCCACACCCAGCAATTTGACTACTCTAAGAGCGGCTGCATTTTGCGGAAAAAGTATATGATGCGCGATGGTGAGCTTCGCGATCAGATACAGTTGCTGATCCCGTTCATATTGATCGGAGTTGTGTCGATTTTTGGTGCAGAGTAGCTTAGCCACGTTCTCAGCGGAGAATGGTTCTGCATTTCTAGGCCACTGGAAGGTGTTGCCAAAAATCAGTCTTAGACGTTTTCCTAGGATTCTATTGCCCGCCGATATGCCGCAAATGAGCAAAAGCCGATCGCTTGTTTCTGGACCGTGAGCCGATAGGCTGTCGTCAGCCTTTCCCAATTCTTCAGCGACCGTGTAACAAATACCAAGTCTCGGCAATCTCTTCCACCAGCTTCCACGGTGATGGTAGAGCGGTGATGGAAAGGTCGCTTGTATCCGGTAAGATTCCTGCAACTTTAGATGCAAGCCGACGGAGTCAAAGCGATCTTTGGTATATCTGCTGTTTGTTTCGGCTGCATAAAATCGTTCGCGGACATCCAAAGGTGCTGCTAGGAAATCCTCTATTGCAGCTGGTTCGACGTTAAGAGTCTTTGAATGCCAATTTGCCTGTGGATCAAGGTCAAAAAAAAGTCTCTTGGCATTTGGGCCGAAAGGAAGCGGAATAGGATCAGGCTTTTCATCTCTGCGGTTTAGATAAACCAATCGCTCGGCCTGGGATGGTTGAAAGAGGAGAACACTGACTGGTGCCCCACCTACCAGTGCCGGCGGAAGGATATTGCACAACTCGCGCGCTTCGTGATCCCAAAAGTCGTCCCACGATTGAATGAGCGAAGACATGGACAGGCTCCATTACTGGCGGATCAGAAATTGACAGAGAATAGCGATGTTAACTCAGACATACTTTCGTTGCAAGATTTGCAGAAAGTTTTGCAAATACTTTCACCTAAAGTTTTGCAAAGATTCCCAGGGACATAAAATGTTGATTTTTCGCTTGAAGTTTACGAGCAATTTCCGGAAGGAAACTTTCATAACTTATTGATTATAAAAGACTTGACTTGGATGCGACGAGCAACCATTATTTAGAAATAGGTCTGACGAATTTGGGCACCCAAAATGAAACGGGTCGACTCCTCACGAGAGTCGACCCCGCTCGCAAGCTGCGGGCGCCCAGTCAGGACCTTCCGAGGAGGACCTGAATGAGCGCCCAAACACGAGCCTTGCAACCGGAGGTAGCCCTCCGGCAACCCGTAAACTTTAAACTTAACAGGGGTCTACGTCAATGGGCCCCCTTCACCCGGGCAATATGCATCTGCGGTCATCAATCTGCTGACGGAGTCTTCCCGAGCGCACGCATGTTGGCCAGAATGGAACATGCGTGCAACCTGATTGATGACTACGACGACAACGTGTTGGTGATCGCATCAGGAGGACTGACAAGAGCGTCGAATTCCGGCTTAACAGAGGCGCAAGGGATAGACTTTTACTTACGCGCCCGGGGGTTCCATGGGCTATTTCGAGAGGAATTTGCAACGGAGTCGGTCGGCAATGTATCGCTTTCGTTTCTGGCGTTCTTAACACTTTTTGAAGTCCCGATCGTAACGTTTGTCACGGACTCGCCTCATGCAGATCGGATGAATGTGTTCGCTAGGCACATTCTTCAGGGGCGCATCCAAGCTGAAATATCCATCGCACCCTGGCCGTTGTCTCCTGAAGAAGAAATAGAAGAAGTCAAGATAGAAGCGGATGGGTGGAAGTTTGTGAATCGCTTTTTGGAAGAAGTTCCTCCTGGGATGCCCAAATTAGCCCTGAAGTGGATATCGGAAAACCATAGGTCAAATCCTTATCGAGGGTTGGATGTGGAAAAAGTGGTTGCAGCGATGCGAGGTCAAGTCCTCGACTTCAATGCGCTTCTCTTAAAACCTTCGTAGACGATTCTCGCTTCCCAAATGGAGTTACAACTAATGTAAAACCCTTGCAAGAGAATCCCCGGTGGTCGCCTGTGGGATTCTCTTGCATCTCGACATTTTGGGCTTGACTCATTAGTGACGGCTCGCAACGCTACTTCATCGAAGGGCTAGGGTTCCAAGCGATGAGATACGATCCAACCAGTGCAAGGTCATTGCGAGAGAAGCTATAGTTTTGAGTGCGAATTTTTCAGGAAGAGATCATCAGACGTTGAGTTGATGGCCTGCGGATTGAACCGAATGGAATCCAAGCTGGGCATCCCAATCGCTCGACTCGGGTGAATGCGCGAGTATCCTGAAGGAGATTCGTGAAGTTTCACAACGATGACGCCTCATCGAAATTTCGCCGGGAAACCTTCGAGGCAGTGACCGTCACAATTTCGCCTACAGCTGGGATGCCCGAAAAGACAGAGGCATGAGTCAAAAGATAAATATCGTTTTTATTATCAATAATTTGTAATGGTCGGGGCGGAGGGATTCGAACCCCCGACCCTCTGCTCCCAAAGCAGATGCGCTACCAGACTGCGCTACGCCCCGATGTACCGTCCTGTTTAGAACAATTGTCTCAGCCTGCTGAGGCCTCGTCTATCTTTTGATTGTATCGCGACTTCTGGTCTGTACGTGGCCTGCTTCTGTGTGATGGCCATCAATGCATTCCATGGGGTCCGTACACAAGCTTCTATATGCCAGTTGGCTACGGCCGATGCCAGCCGGCCAGCAACACGATAAGCCAGAGGAACACAACAATCGGAATTGCGAAGATCAGCCCGATCCCGAAGCTCAAGAGAACGAGAAAAGTCCAATCTCTCCACGTATGGCGGCGTGGTGCGGCAATGGATCGAGAGAGTAATCGATAGTTGCGGCGGTTGGCCTTCCAGAAAATGTCAAAGGCGTCCCCGACAATGGGGATAGATCCGACCAGCAATCCGATGGCTACATTAGTCAACATCCGCAACAAGGTGACGTATGGAATTCCACGGATCCACGCCGCTAATGGGATAATAAGCGAAAGCACACCTGCCAATGCATCTCCGAGACCTGGAATGAGACCGATGATTCCGTCCAATCCGAAATGAATGCTGGTTCCGGGAACAACGAAGGCTTCATCCAGCAGAACTTCCAGCCATCGCAATCTCTCGTTGTCCAGAAAGCGGCCGCCGCGTGACCAGCGATGACACTGGGTAACGATTTCAGGCGCGAATTTTGGATTGATCGATGGCGTCATACTTTTCAACCCGGCAGAACGAGGTGTCATTTATGCTTCGATGCTACAATCAAGGATGTAGATGGCGGCTATAGTTCAGTGGCAGAACGCCTGTCTGTGGCACAGGATGTCGAGGGTTCGATCCCCTCTAGCCGCCCCAAATTCCGCTCAACCTCCCGAAAATCAAAGTTGAATCGGTGAACCCCCTTTCCCGTGCTACGCGATGCCCATTCTGATAAACCGGGAGAATTCTGGTTGCGATACGCCGATGGCCGGGGATTTACCTGGCCGCGCTGAACGTCGCCGTCCAGACTGGCTTACCCTGTTTGAACCGCATGCGCTGCTGCGTGGAGGGCATGTACAGACCGTCGCCGGAAATTATTGGCGACGACCGGAGTTTCTGCTTCCATTTGAATCGCAGAGTGTTGAAGTCGACCCTGTGGACAACAGCCGTGTGCTCTGTCACTGCCACTGGCAGCCGGAAACAGTGCGCCCCGACCGTCTGACCATCCTGCTCGTTCATGGCCTTGAGGGGTCTTCGAACTCGCGTTATATCCAGGGAATTACGATGCGTGCCTGGCAGGCAGGTTGTAACGTAATCCGCATGAATATGCGCAACTGCGGTGGCACCGACTCCTGGACTCCCACCCTCTACCACTCAGGCCTTTCAGCCGATGTGCGCGCAGTTCTGCAATTCTTTGTCTCCCTCCACGGCTTACGTAGAGTAACGATGGCCGGCTATTCCATGGGCGGCAATCTGGTACTGAAGCTGGCTGGTGAACTTGCAAGTCAATCTCCCCCATGGCTTCTTGCCGCGGTTGGGGTAAGCCCCGCCACCGATCTTGCAGCCAGCGCAGACGCTCTCCATGAGCCGGCAAATCGCATGTATGAATGGCACTTTCTGCGCAATCTGATGAAGCGGTTCCGGCATAAGGCACACCTCTTTCCCGCGATCTATTCCACCCGCAACATGGGCCCTGTGCGTTCCGTCCGTGAGTTCGACGACAAAATCACCGCTCGCTATAGTGGATTTTCAGGAGCTGACGATTACTATTTTCGAGCCTCCAGTGCACGCGTCGTTGAGCGGATCTCAATTCCAACCCTTGTACTTCATGCACTGGACGATCCTTTTATTCGCATGATGTCGGAGACGCAAGAGGCTTTGAATCGTAATCCGTCTGTGACTCTGGTTGAGACAGCCAAAGGGGGGCATTGCGCCTTTCTCGCGAAAAAGACGATTCGGAACGAAGCTCCCTCTCGCGAACATGTTCCAATATTCGAAAACTCGCGGCATTGGGCCGAAGAGACATTGGTTCGCTTTCTGCTCGCCCATGCGGGATACCCCGATGGAGGCTGATTGGGAGGTTGAGATCGGTCCTGGGTCTCCAGTGATCGACGCAAATTGGACGGGATATGTCGATCTGCGGCAGGCTCCCGTGGCCGCGCGGCAACTACCGGAAGTCGGCCTGCTGCCTGGTTTAGATGAGGTTTTGATTCACCTCAACGGAACGCGGTCGCCGGTCTGGACTGCCAAATGCGATGTCTGGCAGTTGACGGCCGACGAATTCGATGCCGATGAGATGGATGCTTCGATCGAGAATGCCCTCTGCGGCTGGGGCTTTTACATCGACCTTTTACCAGCGACCAGCCTGCAGTGGGTGTCGCCTGCAACGGCCATCTCATGGTGCAGGAGCGCGTGCGATCTGCTTCGCCAAATCCCTGTCTCGGGCTGTCGCGCGGACATGATTGTTCGACAAGCTCTCGTGCCCCACACGAGTTTGGAGATTGGAGTTACAGCCTATCTGACCTCGTGTGGCCCAACATTTCAGGATGCAAATCAAGTGCTTCAAGCAGGTCTCAACTGCTTCGTCGATGCACTCTGCGGCCCATCGAAGATAGAATAAGAACTGCACGGGCGAGTAGCTCAACTGGATAGAGCACCGGCCTTCTAAGCCGGGGGTTGCAGGTTCAAGCCCTGCCTCGCCTACCATCCCTTTCTCAGGTCCGCCGCCAGGATCCTTAGATACATAAACGTCCGGCGCAACTTTCGACTGCGCTGTTTCATCCAAACGCACGAGATGCCTCATGATCTGTTCAGCGTGAACGGGATTGTCGAGGTGATGATTCAAGAAATCCTGGGGGACCCGCGAATGGATCACGTCAATCTCGGTACAACCGGCGTAAAGGTTTCTCGCCTCTGCCTGGGCATGATGACCTACGGATCAAGCCAATGGCGCGAGTGGGTGCTGGATGAGGAGACGTCAAAGCCGCTTATACGACGAGCGGTCGAGGCTGGCGTCAACTTCTTCGACACAGCCGACATCTATTCCCTGGGTGTGAGCGAAGAAATAACAGGCCGCGCTTTGAAAGAATTCGCCGGCTCACGTGACAATGTGGTCATCGCGACCAAGGTTTACTATCCCATGTCGGATGCGCCCAACGATCGAGGCCTGTCGCGCAAACACATCATGGCGGCAATCGATCGGAGTCTGAAGCGGTTGGGAACAGACTACATCGATCTCTATCAGATTCATCGCTTCGATCCTCAGACCCCAATCGAGGAGACAGTCGAGGCGCTCAGCGATCTGGTGCGCGCCGGCAAAGTGCTCTACCTCGGAGCGTCTTCCATGTACGCCTGGCAGTTTCTGAAGATGCTGCAGATACAACGGGAGAATGGCCTGGCCCGCTTTGTCACCATGCAGAATCACTACAATCTCGTCTATCGCGAAGAAGAGCGGGAGATGATTCCACTCTGCATGGCGGAGGGCGTTGGCCTGATTCCGTGGAGTCCGCTGGCGCGCGGCTTCCTGGCCGGCAATCGTAAAAAAAACGAGGAAAAACAGCAGGGTGAAACAGCGCGCGCAAAAACCGATGCCTATGCGCACAGCATGTACTACCGCGACTCTGATTTCACGGTCGTTGACCGGCTGACTGAGATTGCGCAGGCACGCGGTGTGAAGAATGCGCAGATTGCTCTGGCATGGATACTCTCGAAGCCGGGTCTTACCGCTCCGATCATCGGCGCCAGCAAGCCGTATCAATTGGAAGATGCGCTCGCCGCTCTGAGTCTCCAGCTAACCTCAGAGGAAATTGCAAAACTTGAAGAGCCCTACGAGCCGCATCCAGTGCTGGGGCACAGCTACTAGCGTGCACTCGCAGCTTCAATCGCCTCGACGAGATGCTCAAAGTCCGCAGGCCCATTGTGCCGTTGCCCATTGACGAAAAAGGTGGGAGTACCATTCACTCCACTACGCACTCCACCGGTAAAGTCATTGCGGACTCGACGCGTAAAAGAGCCTTCTTCGAGAGACGCCCGCAATTTCGCTGTGTCTAAACCGAGCTGCGCGGCCAGTTCATCGTACAGCTCTTCACCCAGCCGCTCCTGGTTCTCAAACAGCAGATTATGCATCTCCCAGAACTTGCCTTCGCTTGCTGCGAACTCTGCCGTCTCTGCCGCAGCTTGTGCATTCTGATGAATCTGGGTTAACGGAAAATTGCGGAAGACAAAGCAGAGACGTTTCCCCAAGTGCTTCTCTACCTGTTTGATGACAGGATAAGCTGCCCGGCAATGAGGACACTCGTAATCGCCATACTCAACCAGTGTGCAGGCAGCGTCTTCAGCGCCGCGCATATGATCGTCGCTACTGACCGGAAATTTCAACGTACTCATGCGGCATCCTCATTTGCTCAGATTTTCCAGCGCTTCGATAATTCCATCTGCGCCAGGATTGACGCCGATCGGGGACATATAGCTCCAGCGAATGACACCATCCTTGTCGATGACAAAGAGAGCTCTTTCGGCAATTCCCCAATCGTTGTGATAAACGCCATACGATCGCGCAACAGCACCCTTCGGTTCGAAATCCGCCAGTAGAGGAAAATGCAGATTGCGGGCGCTGGCGTACGCAGTATGACACCAGATGCCATCGACTGAAATCCCTACCAGTTCCGCGCCGTGCTTTTGAAACTCCGGCAGCACTTCGTTATAAAGCGCCAACTGGTCGCCGCAAACCGGGCTCCAGTCTGCCGGATAAAAAACCAGAACCACGGGTTTGCCACGCAATTCACTTAACGATAGCTTCTGATCGGGCGTTACTTGCAATTGAAAATCCGGTGCTGTGGTTCCAGGGGCGAGTATGGCGGACATGGCATTCTCCGTAGATCGAATCTTGTCTTGAATGCTGCTGCTTCTTCAGTTTAGATGCAGCTATTGTCAGCTGGATTGCAACGAGTTGAAGCAATGTGAATTGTCCGCATCGTACGCTCGAGCCACGCGGAAATGCCTCCATCTTCCCAAGGAGTAAGATCACTCAGGTAGCCCGGACCACCACGCGAATATCCGATCGAAGGAAGGGAAGTACGTCAGCCATGAAATCTGCGCCGGTCGCAGGATGGATGTCTAGAATTGTCATCTATCTTGGCTTTGCCGGGACAGGGTTAGGTATGGCGCTCCCTGGCTCGGTTTTGCCTGCGTTGCTTAAGGAATGGTCGCTCGCAGATAGCCAGGCCGGCTTCTTTTTCTTCCTGGGTTGGCTAGGCACTTCCATCGGAGCCCTGTTGGTACGTGCATCAAGGGCTCGATCGCTTGCTCTGGGCAGTTTTCTCATCGCTGTAGGCGCCTTCGGCATGGCTTACGCCTCGCGTTGGACCTGCTTCGGATTTATGGCTATTTACGGCATCGGCTTGGGAATGACCATGACTGCCGTGAGCTTGCTTCAGGCAAGCCGCAACGCCTCGCAGCGTGGTCTGGAGCTGAATCGCCTGAACCTCATATGGGCGCTGGGAGCGTGCATTTGTCCTCCTCTGGCTGCCCACTCCTTACTCATCGCGAGTGTGCGAACGATCTTTTCAGCCGTAGGATTCTTCTTTGTGCTGATCTGTTTATGGACCCTCGCCTGCGAGCGTGATCCGCTTCTCACCCACGAGAACGTTGTTACATCCAGATCTCTAAGCCGAAACTGGACTCTGGCCCTGTGGCCCCTCCCCATCATTCTTGTTATCTTTCTTCCTACCGGGATCGAAGCCTCAATGGGTGCCTGGATCGCCGCGTATGTGCAGCGTACGCACCAGACTCTCTCCACAACCGTGACTGCTGGCGCCTGCTTTTGGATAGGGCTGATGCTGAGTCGCACCCTTAGTTCCTTTATCTTGTCTTTACGCCGCTCAGAGCAGATCGTGCTGTGCCAAAGCCTGTTGACTGTGGTGGTCGGCACGCTGTTGCTGATCGCAACCACTGCCAGCGCCGGGATACTCCCCGGGGTTTTCCTGGTTGGTTTTGGACTAGGCCCGGTATATCCGCTGCTGCTGGCTACAGCGCTTCGTTACTCTGATAGGACTCCGATCTTTTTCATCGCCGGGCTGGGCTCAGCGTTCCTTCCCTGGCTTACGGGGATCGTCTCCAGCGCGACCTCTTCACTGCGCCTGGGGCTCCTGGTGCCGGTTACTGCGTCAGTGCTCATGCTTGGCCTGGGGCTGCGGGTAACCGGGCTATCCAGCAAACCGGCGCAGGATCTGGCAGGGAACTGAATGCCGCCTGAGGGCTTCATGCAGGAAGCGTCATATCGTTCCTGAGACTACTTTAGAACACCCTGATCCATCACTAATTCCACACAATACTTACGGCAACTTTCGGGGAGATTCCAAACCTCTCCAGGGCCTGCGCTTGACTACCGTTTATCGGGGATGCTATCTCTTGAACCGTTGCGCAATCGCTTGCGCAAACTTTCGCCTGCATATAACTTGCGCGCGAAAAGCAGGGTTTCAGCGCAACTCCCGTTGCGCATTCACGGAGGTCCGATGCAATCGATTCAGAGCAAAATCACAAACGTGCGAACCGCAAGCCGGAGAGCTGGGTTCATGCGCGCCACAAGCGCAATTGCAGGTATGTCCGGCTGGTTTGCCGCGTTTTTATTTCTACTCGTGCCCCTGGCGCACGCCCAGTACCGCGCTTCGATCCAGGGCACGGTGACCGATACAAGCGGAGCACTCATTCCCGGCGCGACCTTGACCCTCACCAATCAAGGAACCAACGAGAAACAAGTCCGCACCAGCAATTCCGCGGGTTTTTACAGCTTCAATGCTTTGCCGGCCGATACCTTCACCCTGGTCGTCGAGATGAAAGGATTTCAGAAAAAGGTTCTCGACAAGCTGCAGCTGATTCCAGAGCAGGCAAACTCGATCAATGTGCAACTGGAGGTAGGTTCCGACGCAACGACCGTAACCGTGGATGCTTCAACTGCGCCTGCCCTCGATACGGAAACCGCGAATAATGGGCGAACAATTTCTGAGAATGAAATCCAGCATATGCCGGCTTTTCAACGTGATGTGGTAAGTCTCATCCAACTGGCTCCCGGAGTATTGGCCGATGGATCGCAGAGTGGAGGCGGCGGTGGATTCCAGTCCCCGGGTACGGGAACGAATGCCTCATCTGGCGGCGGCGGCAACTTAGGACATTCAAGCAGTATCTTCGCCACTGAAAATGGCGCTTCTGCGAACACCAACGGCGGCCAGTTTCAAAACAACGGCTACACCGTCGACGGTATCAGCACCGTGAGCGCCGTCTGGGGCGGATCGACGGTGGTTACTCCTAGCGAGGACTCGGTTAGCAACGTCAAAATCGTCACCAACGCTTATGACGCTGAAAATGGCCGCTTCTCCGGTGCGCTTACTCAAATCACGTCGAAGAGCGGCTCCAACGATATCCACGGGAGCCTCTTTGTTCAGGTCACCCGCCCGGGACTGAATGCCTATCAGCGTTGGAATGGTCCTGGCTCGGTTTCTGCATATAACGACGACGGCACCAAGAAAACACCTTCCGACCGCGGCCTGCTGCGCGACGAAGACCGCTACAACCAATTGGGCGGCAGTATTGGCGGGCCAATCTGGAAAAACAAGATCTTCGCCTTCTTCAACTATGAGGGGCAGAGCCAAGCCATTTCTCAGACCAGTACCGGATGGTATCCTACCGCGGCACTTACAGCACTGGCTCCTGCAAATAGCATTGCCTCTACGTATCTCAATTTCAAGGGAGCATCCGTTCTGGGTTCGGTAATCGGCTCTGTAACGTGTCACGATGCTGGGCTCACTGAAGGCGTCAACTGCGTAACCATACCGGGACAAGGCTTGAACATTGGCTCCCCACTCACAAGCGGCCTGGGCACACAGGATCTTACTTATGCTGGCAGCGGCGATCCCGGCATCGGCAGTGGGCTCTCGAACGTCGCCGATGTTGCCCAATACAGCATCCGCAATCCAACCAGCAGTGACTTCAAGCAGTACAACGGACGTCTGGACGCCGACGTGACCAGCAAAGATCACGCCAGCTTCGCGATCTACTGGGTGCCGGCGACCACAACAACGCATAACGGCGGCCTGGAGTATCAACTCTACAATCACTCGCAAGTCAACGATGCCTTCTCTGTCATCTGGAATCACACCTTCTCGCCGACCTTTCTCAACGAAGCTCGCGCCAACGCCGCAGGGTGGCGCTACAACGAGCTGGCCAGCAATCCTCAAGCTCCGTTCGGCCTGCCACAGGCGAGTATCCCTCAGTTCGGAAATGTGGCCCTTGGAAGCCTCGGCGTGCCTGCGCCTGGTCTTTACAACCAATGGACCTACGGCTACAAGGATGTGGCGACCAAGGTCCTCCATTCGCAAACGATGAAATTCGGCTTTGATTTCACTCGGCTTTACTACTTGAACGATTCGCTCGGAACTCCGAATTACACCTTCTTCAACCTCTGGGATTTCATGAACGATGCTCCAGAAGCAGAGGGTGGTAATTTTCAAGCAACCACCGGCCTTCCTGGAGGTGTCCGTAACGACAACAGGGAAAACATGTATGGCATCTTCTTTCAAGACGACTGGAAGGTTCGTCCCAACCTCACCCTGAGCGCCGGATTGCGCTACTCCTACTTTGGACCACTCACCGACAAAGACAACCACATGGGCGTGCTTTCCTTCGGCAGCGGGTCTGACCTTTTGACCGGGATCACCATACGCGCAGGAATTCCCGCATGGGAAGCACAAAAGCTCAACTTCGGTCCGCAGGTTGGTTTCAACTGGAGTCCAGCTTCTTCCAACGGCAAGATCGTGTTTCGCGGCGGTTATGGCTTGAACTATAACCAGCAGCAGATCGCAACCGCCAACAATTACGACGGCAATCCGCCAGGAGCCAACTATCTCTCAAACTCCAGCAAGGGCCCGACGCAGATCAATCCGAATATCATCTACGCCGTCTCCAGCAGCCCAACCGACATCTTCGGCTACCCGGCAAACCCCAACGCCATTACGACGTTTAACTCCGCTGGCCTGCCAACTGCAGGTGGCGCAAATTTGGGCGGCTTGCCCGGCCATCTGCCCACCGAGTACTCGCACCATTATTCGTTCGACATGGAGTTGGATCTGGGGCACGCGTGGGTCGCGAACTTGGGTTATGAGGGCAGTTCCAGTCACCATCTTCTGTACAACTATGACGCCAACGCTCTCGGCCAGATATTGGGGTACGCGCAGAATCCACTCGTCAACGGCGTCAACACCTTCGGCAGCCAGGGTAAGTCGAACAACAACATGATGCTGGCGGGGATCAAGCATCAGTTCTCGCATGCCTTCTCGGTGGAAGCGCAATATACTTGGGCTCACAGTATGGATACAGCCTCAGGCCCGTATCCTCGCGATCCCTATCTCTACAACACTAGATACGCCTATGGGCGATCGGATTTTGATGTCAACCAATCCTTCAAGCTCTTTGGTGTCTGGCAGCCGGTTCTCTTTCACGGCAGTCATAACTGGGCAGAGAAAATGGCGGGTGGATGGTCTTTCAGCGGTATCATGACCCTTCATTCAGGCTATGGATGGACTCCGGTCTTTCAGGCGCCGCACCAGTTCTACTGCAATACGTGCAACTATGGATACCAGAATCTGCGCCCTACCTATTTGGGAGGCGCAGGCAACAGCACCAGCAACGATGCCTTCAAGACCGGAAGCAATTTCAAAAACGCCGGCGCGCCCCACACCGGCGCGAACAACAATCAATTTCTCGACAACTACTTCGAGATTCCTGACTTTTCCGATGCCATCACCGACCTGCCTGGACAGGCCACAAACAACTTCCTCCCCGCGCCGGGAATCGATCGCAACTCCTTCCCGGGTCCTGGATATCGGAATGTCGATTTCACCATCACCAAAGCATTTGGCTTGCCCAATATGAAGATCCTGGGCGAAAACGCGAAGATCGAAGTCAAGGCCAATATGTTCAATGTCTTCAATTTATTGAACATCGATCCCACTACGATCACGACCAACCTCACAGCCTCGAACCTTGGTCAGGCGACGGGCGCGCTCGGGTCGAGAAGTATCGATTTCCAGGCACGGTTCAGCTTCTAGAGCGCTACTCTATGGAGCAAGAACGATGGCCCGGACATCTTCCGGGCCATCACTTTTTTTCGTCGCCGGCGGAAGAGATGGTCTGAGGGCGCGAATCACGGAATGTTCCGCACTCCACCTCTGTCGCAAATGATCTATATCTTCCCGTTCGCTGCTATAAGGCACAAATGCCCGTAATTGTGCGCAATTGTATCCTTGGCAAAATCAACAACATACAAAATATAATTCCACGCCCGTCCCATTCGCCCGAAAATGTTCCTTGTGGAACAATTGCGCGGCGGCGTGAAACATCAGGATGAGGCCGGCATTCTGAACTGTGTCGGGCCTGGCAAGGCCGTGTCTATCGGCTCTGCGCCTCGGGTGCGTTGTGCGCAAATCGCGTCGTCGACCGCCGCACAATCAACTCCGGATAGACCGTGATCACCGAGCCGGGCGCATGGCCAAAATCCCCCTTGATCATCCCCAGCAATGTCGTAGCCGCGATCTGGCCCATCTCACGCAAAGGCTGACGAACGGTCGTCAACGGCGGATGGCTCGTTGCCGCGAACAGCACATCGTCAAAACCCACAATTGAGACATCACGTGGAACGTGCAGCCCCGCCTCGCGGAGTGCCGTAATTGCCCCTACTGCCGAGACGTCGTTGAAGCTGAAGATCGCTGAGAACGGACTATTTCGGCTCAGCAATTCCTGCATAGCCAGATGCCCCGGCTCCGGCCCTGGATCTGGGCTGCGCAGCTGCACGGTTAACTCAGGATGGAGAGTGATGCCAAGCTTACCGGCCACCTCGCGAATCGCCTTCCACCGCCGGCTGGTGTCGGAACTGAAAGCCTGCCCTTTGATGAAAGCAATGCGCTGATGGCCCAGCTTCTGTAAATGTTCAAGCGCCTGCTGCGCTGCTAGCCGATGGTCCAGTTCCACGCTGATGGCATGTTGATTGTGCCAGTGCCCCGAGACCGCGACGACTGGCACTGGAATATGTTCGCTCACCTTGGTATCAACGGCTATGATGCCGTCCACGGCGCGGGAAATCATCAGGCGCGGGTAAGCCTCTAGCAACTCGGGATGATGACGGTGGCTGGCGACGAAATAGAACAAACCTTCCTTGAGCAGTGCATCTTCAATTCCACCCAGCACCGCTGTCGAATATCCCTCACTGATCTCGGGCACCAGCACTCCTACCGTGAAGGTTCGCTTCTGCCGAAGGCTGCGCGCGATGATGTTGGCTTCATAGCCGAATTTGGCTGCTGTTTCCAGCACGCGCCGCTGCGTGCTTTCGGCAATGCGATGCGCGGTTGCGCCACCATTGATGACGCGCGATACGGTAGAGGGCGACAGCCCCAGATAGGCTGACAGCTCTTTCAGCGCGACGGATTTTCCTCCGAACGGACGTGCCTGTCCGCCAGGAAGAGCGACTTTCTGCTGACCGGTCGCAGGCTTTTTCTTTCCAGGTTTCATGTGAGGGCTCGGCCAATTCTATCGCATAAAAAAACTGTTTTAACTTGCCATCTTCCCGGCAACGAATCCAGCCTTCTTCATCGCTTCCCTTGCTTCAGGGTTGCGCATGAAGACTTCCCAGATAAGCCCGCTGCGCAAGTTTTCAGCCATGATCACCGAGATTCCCTGATCGATCCCCAGCACATCCGGGTCATACCAGTTCGCTGCGGGATGAAAGGCGTCTACAAAGCCGTAATTGCCCCATGCCTGTTTGCCCCACTTTGCTCGCATGGCGCGCAGCACATGCAGGCAGTCCTTCGGCAGAAACGCCAAGGATCCCGCGGCAGCATTTGGCACAACTGTGCCATCGACCGGACCCTGGAGCGGCGGACCGCCCCACGCCGTATAGCCACCTTGATAGTCCGAGGCACTGATTCCCCAGTAATCCTCTGAATACCACTTGGGCATCGACAAACAGAACGCCTTGTGCGCGCGCGTGGCTGTCACTGAGTTCTCAAAGTAGTTCGCAAACTTATCGTGCTTTCCGCGAAAGTCGAACCACGCCTGCGAGTACTGATGCGTAAAAATTGGGTCATTGCCGCTGATGTATTTGAATCCTGCATACTCAACGGTCGGACGCTTCCAGGCGCTCCATGTGCTTGCCGCGACTGGATGTGTTGGTGAACCGATGGCAAGCAGGTAGATCATCATCAGTTCGCAATAATGTTCCCACCGCGCATCGAGGAAGCCTTCCTTAGGGTGCCAACCCATCGAGAATGTAGAACCACCATTGAGCATCCACGGCCAGTCAACACGCTCGTAGATCTGGGTGGCGAGAGAATGGATGCGAGGATCCTTAAAATAGGCACGTGCCGTCAATATTCCACAGAGAAGCAGGGCCGTATCGATCGATGAGAGCTCCGTGCCGGGAAAGAGTGCGCCGGTCTCGATATCGGTGAAGTGGTAATAGAAGCCATGCTCATGTTGAAAATGATTCAGGTGCCAATCGAGTGTAGTCTTCACCCGCTCGACGATCTGCGCGTGTGGAATATAGCCGCGATGGTCGGCGATGCAAAGTGCGGTCAGTCCAAATCCAGTCGCCGCGATACTGGCCATCCTGCGAGGGTCTCGAGCCCCAGATACAAGATCGTTGCGAGCGCGGTCGAGCACCTGTCCGGTTTTCGGACTAGCCTGCTCCCAGAAGAAAAGACAGGCTCGTTTCTGCATGTCATCCAGGAACGCTTCATCTTCATGCGAGAGTGTATAGGCTATTGTCTTGTCTGAGGTCGAAGCATGCGCCGGTATCAGGGGCGTCATAGCCGCGCCGCCAAGCAATGCCAAAGCCCTTCGCCGTGTGAGAGGTAGATGGGGGAGCGTCGTTTGCTTATTATGATGCATGATAAAAGCCCTCAGATGGAGGCACGCCTCGTCACAAACGATTGCGGTGAGTTAGCGAAAGGCCTTTGCGCAATCGCTTGCGCACCTAGTGTGGATATCACCTCATATTGCTGGCTGTCAATACAGCCAGCAATATGAGCTTGTGATATCGGCCCGCCAATCGGATTCAAGGCAGTGCGAATGCTATGTATTCGCCTTCTGAGGGCGACTTAGGATCGCGTCCGCCACTTGCGGCGATTACCACATACTGCTTTCCATTCACCATGTAGGTCGCGGGAGTCGCCAGCCCTGCGTACGGCAGTACTGTCTCCCACAATACAGCGCCCGTTCCGCTATCCAGAGCCCGCATCTTTTTGTCATAGATCGTCGCGCCGATAAAGACCAGACCCCCCGCAGTAACGATAGGTCCGCCATAGTTTTCACTGCCCGTATTTTTCATGCCTTTCGCGGCCAGTTCCGGATATTCGCCGAAAGGAATCTTCCACAAATACTTGCCTGTATTCAGATCGATCGCATTGAGCGTACCCCACGGAGGGCTGATGGCGGGGTAGCCATCCTGATCCAGAAATTTTCGATACCCGGTAAATTGATAGGGCAACACACTGCTTGGTGCGCCGCTCTCAACCGCCTGCGACTTTGCTTTTGCTGTCATCTCTTGTTTGTCAGCAACCGAAGTTTGGCTTGCACTCAGGCCCATCTCCGAATTCTTCAAGTATCCAAGCAACATCTGCATCGAGGCATCGTCGACGCTTGGAAACCCTGGCATGCGCCCCTTGCCTTGATGAATTGTGGCGACAATATCCTTGTCAGACAGGCGCTTGCCAACCCCCACAAGAGTAGGGAAGGCAGGTGGTGATCCTTCGCCATGGACTCCATGGCATACACCGCAGAGATTGTGATAAGTCTTTTCTCCCGGCGCGCCATCTGTGACAGTTTTCGTCAGGGCACCAAACCATGCCATCTCATTTTCATTTACGTACAGCACGCCGCTGTCAGGGTCTACTGCCGACCCACCCCACTCCGCGCCTCCGTCATATCCCGGAAACACAATTGTGTCTTTATCTACGCTGAACGGAATGAATTGCCCTTCACTGCGTACTGTACGTAGCTTGTCCAACGCAAATCGGTGCGCCTCGGGTGTCCGATTTGTGAGCGTATCCTCCGTGACTATCTGCCTGCCAAATGGCTCGGGGATGAGAGGTCTGGGTTGCGTCGGAGAGGAGATTTCACCGGGCACAGTGCTCGGTGGATATGCGCGTTCTTCTATCGGAAACAGCGGCTTGCCCGATACACGATCAAACAAATACAGGTAGCCCTGCTTCGTTGTTTGCGCGAGGGCATCCACATGTTTGCCGTCTTTCAACACCGTAATCAGCGAGGGTGGAGAAGGGAAGTCACGATCCCATGTGTCATGATGGACACCCTGGAAATGCCAGATTCGTTTCCCCGTCGCAGCATCGAGAGCGAGTAAGGTATTCGCATACAAATCGTCGCCCGCACGGTCCCCTCCGTAGAAGTCGTCGACAGCCGAGCCAGTCGGTGCGTAGAGAATTCCGCGCTTTTCGTCCACTGTCATACCGGCCCAGTTGTTCGCTGACCCTGCCTTTAGCCAAGCATCCGACGGCCAGGTACTGTAACCGTCTTCACCAGGATGCGGAATGGTATGAAAGCTCCAGCGCAACGCTCCCGTCCGCACATCGAAGGCTCGAATGTCCCCCGATGGCGCAGGATGTGTTTCAGGGTTGCGCCCGCCAACGATGATCAGGTCTTTATAGATAACGCCGGGTGTCGTAAGCGCGATGGACTGTTGTTCGTAATCGCCGCGCAGCTGCTTTCTCAGATCGACTCTTCCACCTTCGCCGAAACTAGCAATCGGTTTGCCTGATGCAGGGTCGAGCGCATAGAGGAAGTTCATGATGCCTGCGAACAGGCGCTTATCCGTGCCATCACTCCAATACGTGAGACCCCGTGAGGGCTGGCCGCTCTTGACTCCCGAATCGAAGACCCAAAGCGATTTTCCGCTGGCAGCATCCAGCGCGATTACCTTCAGCGAAGGTGTGTACCCAAACATCGTTTGCCCCACGATCAATGGGCTGGTCTGCAATCCCCCGGTCTCGTGCGTATCGAATGTCCACGCCAGTCGCAGCCGTCCGACATTGCGGCGATTGATCTGCGTCAGAGATGAATAATGATCATTCGCAGACTGGCCGCCATAGACAGGCCAGTCCACATTTTTCGTATGAGTAGATGCCGCCGGGGAAGTTGGCTTTTGTGCTGCCCTGACCGATATTTGCGGACCAGGGCAGAAAGATATGGCCATCGACACAATGCATGTGCACACGATTCGAGGTGATTTCATAGCCAGAACACTAAAGCACCAACGAAGGCATTGTCATCCGTACTTTGCTGCGTTCAGGGGTAGATCAACCCTGGACCCACGCCCCATTGATCGATCGCCATGTTGTCGAGTTTTGAATCGTATCGCGCAGCACCGTGGGCAAGCGCTCTTCACGCACACCGTCATAGCACTGCAGCACGGCAAAGCGTGTCAGGGCAGCGGGAATGCCTACGGATGTAACGCCAGGATGCGATGTTGCCGGGAAAGGCCCGCCGTGATTCATCGCCGGACTTACAGCAACCCCTGTTGGCATCTTGTCATTCAGCAGCCGGCCGACCTTCCGTAGCAGGAGTGGTTCAATCTCCTTGTAGGTTTCGTCATCCGTACCTGATTTGGCGGAGTAAATGGTTCCCGTCAGATTACCTTCCAGCGACTCCACGATTGTTTGCAATTCTTTTGTACCGCTGACGGTCACGGCCATCGTGGCGTTGCCGAAGATCTCTCGCTGCAACTCGTGGGGATGTGAAAGAAGCTGCGAACCCGTAGCTCGCAGAAGAGTATTTGCGTAGCAATATCCCTTGCCGGCCGCTATCTTTCCCCCGGTGATCAGGCTTGCACCTGCATCGACAAGCGCGTGTACGCCGGCATCCAACTGCTTCCGGCCCGCGGATGAAAGCAGCGGCTGGCTCGGCCGCTCACTGAAAGATCGGGCAACAGAAGCAAGGAAAGTCTCGCTCTCTCCGTTGTCCCAAAGCAAAATCAAATTCGGGCTTGTGCAGAACTGGCCAGAGCCCGCCAGGCAGCTATCTACAAGCTCTTTCGCCAGCCGCTCTCCATCTTCCGCAAGTGAGCCTGGAAGAAAAATGACGGGATTGATGCTCGACATCTCAAGGTAGATCGGCTTGCCTGCATCTTCCGCTGCTCTCTTCAGATGCAGCCCAGCGACGCGGCTGCCGGTGAAACCTATCGCGCCCACCCGCGCGTCGCTTACGAGTCGAAGGCCATTTTCATTACTCATGTTGTAGAGCATTTGTACACTGCCACTCGGCAATCCGGTTTCTTCGATGGCCTTGCGAGCTTCTTCAGCGAGCAGCCGTGTTGTGTTGGGGTGCAACGGATGCGCCTTGGCGATCACCGGATTTCCAGCCGCGATCGCCGCGGCAAAATCACCGCCACTTACGCCATTGAAGGCCAGAGGAAAATTGTTCGGTCCAAAAACAACAACGGGTCCAATGGGTGCAAAGCACGATCGAATATTGCGTTCCAGATCGAGAGTCGCCCGTTTCCAAGATTCCTCGCGTGCGGCTGCGGCCGCTTGCCGTAACTGATTTGTCGTCCGAGGTAGTTCAACATCCTTCAGCCGTGGCGTTACCGGCAGGCCCGTCTCTTCATGGGCAGCCTCGACAATCGCAGCCGACGCAGCTTCGATATTGGCCGCATACGCTTCAAGAAAACGAGCCACCTTCTCCGGTGGGACGCTCCTCAAGGCAGTAGCGGCCTTTACCGATGCAGTCAAAACACGATCGCAGTCCGACCATCCACTGACAGGAAACTTTGTTTCCAGCGTCTCGCCTGTAGCGGGGTTTACTGCTTGAAACGTTCCTTCTTCTGCAGCTTGAATCCACTTGCCATCAACTAAAATCTGCGCAATGTCCATCTTCATCCTTCCCGGAAAACCTGTGCGTTTTTGTATGGATGCTTCAGAGCTCAGGCGACGTGATTGACCAGAGTTCCGATACCGCTGATCGAAATGCGAATCTCATCGCCGCTCTGCAAAGTGAATGCATCGGGTGGAATGATGCCGGTGCCCGTCAACAGGAAACACCCGGCAACGAAGCTCTGATCGCGATATAGATACTCCACCAGTGTGCGCGGATCGCGCTTCATCTCCGCCAGTCGAATCGTGCTCGAGAAAGCGGCCTGTCCTGCACGCTGAATCTCCATTGCAATCTCGGTCTCCGGAGGCATCGGCGTCTCTTGCAGCAGAATGCCCGGTCCCAGCGCACAACTACCGTCGTAAACCTTAGCCTGGGGTAGATACAGCGGATTCGCCCCTTCGATGTCGCGCGAGCTCATATCGTTGCCAATCGTGTACCCAACGATCTTGCCGTGCGCATTCACCACCAATGTCAATTCGGGCTCGGGCACCGACCACTTCGCGTCGCTGCGTATTCGTACTGCAGAGCCAGGCCCGGCAACTTTGTGCGCCACAGCCTTGAAGAAAAGCTCTGGCCTCTCCGCGGAGTAAACGCGATCATAAAAGTCTCCGCCACCGGCATCCTTCGACTCTTCAATACGAGCGCTTCGGCTGCGATAGTACGTCACACCTGAAGCCCAAACCTCCTGGTGCTCGATCGGCGCCTCAAGTGAAGACAGGTCAAAACTCTTCGGCGCAGAGCCTCCGCGAACGATAGAGGACACGTGCTCCCTTAAATCTGGACGGTTAATCAAAGCGTCCAGCGAGCGCTCACCCAAATCGAAATATTTGCCGTCGTGTTCAACTACGATTCCGTTCTTGGTGCGAAATAAAATCACGTTCAATGCTCCTCTTCAAAAGTCGCTTTGAGAATTATTGATTATTTAGGCGACGGTGCTCCTGTCCCTTGTCCAAAAGCCCGACGATCGCATCCACATCGTAGACGCACCCTCCCCAGACCCCGCCGCTGGCCTGCACCAATGCAGCCCACAGCCTGGTGTCGTTGGGCAGATCTGGATGGGCGCGTAAATCGGAGCGAGGCAATCGCTTTGCCAGCTCCCTGGCTCCTTCTTCCGCGCCGAGTTCATTCCCGACAGCCCCAATAAAATTGACTGAACCCATGAGCTTGACGCGGTCAATTGTAATTTCAATCAAATCCCCGTCGAGAATCTTGCCTAGCTGTCCGCCGGCTAGCGCTTCTGGCGAGATATGACCGATGCATGCGCCGGTAGAGACCCCGCTGAAGCGCGCATCCGTCAGCACCGCAACATGCTTTCCGAAAGGCAAAGCCTTGAGCGCAGACGTTATCTGGTAAATCTCCTGCATCCCTGCCCCCAGAGGACCACTGCAGATCAGTACCATCACATCGCCGGCTTCAATATGCCCAGTCTTGATTGCGTCGATCGCGGCGGCTTCAGTGATGAAAACTTTCGCAGGACCTCTATGCCTGTAGCTACCGCCTTCGTCGATCAGTGTTGGGTCGATTGAAGTGCTCTTGATCACCGAGCCTTCCGGCGCCAGGTTTCCCATCGGAAAACAGACCGTCGAGGTAAGCCCGCGCGATCGTGCGCGATCCGGCCCCATGATTACGTCATCCGGATCGATGCCATCCTGATCGAGAAGAGACTTGCGCAGGGCATGCCGGCGCGGGCTTTCCTGCCACCAATCCAAGCTCTCATTCAGAGTCTCTCCGGTCACCGTAATCACGGACGTATCGAGCAGCCCTGCCCGCCGCAAATGAAGCATCACTTCAGGCGTTCCTCCTGCGAGAAATACCTGTACGGTTGCATAGTTCCCCGGCCCGTTTGGCAATGCATCCACCAACCGCGGAACCTGGCGGTTGATATGCGCCCAGTCCGCAGCGACTGGCCTCCGCAAGCCGGCCGCATGTGCAATCGCCGGTAGGTGTAGCAGCAGATTCGTCGATCCTCCGAAGGCGGCGTGCACCGCCATCGCATTCCCAATCGCGGCTGGCGTAAGCACCGTGCTGGTGCCAATACTCAGCTCACGCAGACGTGATACTGCGCGTGCCGACCGACGCGCGTTATCCAGCCAGACCGGTTGCCCCGAGGGAGCCAGGGCGCTGTGCGGCAATGCCAATCCAAGCGCCTCCGCAATCACCTGGGACGTGGCCGCGGTGCCCAGGAACTGGCATCCACCTCCTGGTGTGGCGCAGGCTCTGCATCCCATCTCCGCTGCGTATTCCAGCGTGATCTGCTGTTGTGCATAGCGGGCGCCGATCGTTTGCACTTTACCCGCATCCTCGCCATTCTCAGGGAGCAGCGTTACGCCACCTGGTATGAGCACAGTTGGAATTCTTCCCGCGGATGCCAAGGCCATCATCATCGCCGGCAATCCCTTATCACACGTTGCAACACCGAGCACACCGGTTCTGGTCGGCAACGAACGCATCAGCCGGCGCAAAACCATTGCCGCATCATTGCGAAAGGGAAGCGAGTCAAACATCCCCGTCGTTCCCTGCGTGCGGCCATCGCAGGGGTCAGTGCATGCGCCCGCAAACGGAACTGCCTGTAAGGTAGTCAACTCGCGGGCGGCCTCGGCAACCAGCAGACCCACTTCCCAATGACCGGTATGAAATCCCAGCGCGATCGGTCTGCCGTCTTCAGCGCGAACGCCTCCGTGTGTGCTCAGAATCAGCACCTCAGGCCCCAGCACATGCGCGGGATTCCAGCCCATGCCCACATTCATGCTCAGGCCAAAAAGGTTCCCTGAAGGCTGCGTGAGTAGCATCTCCGCAGTAATCGGCAATTGCCCGGCAGGTCCTGCGGCGTGCGTCGTCACTGCGGCCAGGTTCAGGCCTTCGGTCTCCAAAACGGATGTCAGCGATATGGCTTGAATGGGAGAATCCCTCACCTCAAAGTGTAGCCGAGTACCCCATGAAGGGGTGCTGCCGAAGCTGAGAGTTGACATCAGCTCCAGCCGAATTCTATCGTTGCGCAAACGCGAGCGAAAGGACCTTATGAACAAACTGATTTGCTCCACTGCCCTGCTGGTTGGCGTAACCGGCTTTATTTCATCGACGCAGGCTGGAGCTCAAAAGGCCGATCATTACACCCCTGACTCCCTGCGCGAGCGTGCGAAGCCCCTCATGGAAAAAGCGGCAGCGACCAACGGAGCCGCTGCCGAAACGCTCGATAAGTATGGGGTCGACTTCACCATGCTCAGCGTCCGCAGCCAGAGCGGCACGCCTGAATTGCATGAAAAGTTCGGAGACTTTTTCATCATCGTCGAAGGTAGCGCTACGTTGCTTTCAGGCGGAGAACTCGATCATCCCACAACGGTCAGTCCGGGCGAGTTGCACGGTAACAATATTCTCCACTCAACCACTACGAATTTAGCCAAGGGAGATGTAGTCCATATCCCAGCCAACACCCCGCATCAATTGGTGCTACCCAAAGGCGGCACCCTGGCTTATTTCGTGATCAAAGTGAAAGAGAAAGACTGACTTTTGCCCTTCGCGAGCAGTCATGGCCGCCATGCATCTCCATCTGTATCGCGGCCAAGTCAACATCGTCAGGATGACTGAGGCTCTCTTGCAAGCATTTCTCGCATCATCAAATAAACCCCGTTAGTCCATCCGAAACCGATATTGTTTTGCTTATATCCAGCCATTACACGGATTTTAATATCCTTCTCGACTACATCATATTTCTCGCGCACCGTTGCATCCTTTTCAAAATTCTCATCGATGGTCGCTAAGAAAGACTTGGAAACTCGGCGCGCGTCGTCATGAAATCCATAGGAAGACAATCCCTCTGCCACTATCCAATTTGCAGGCGCCCAGCCGTACGGCTCGTCCCACTGCATCCCGCTGTCGGTACAACTCATAGCCAGCCCGCCCTCGCGCTCGAATCGATGAAGATTCTTTCGCAATGCGTCCGCTTGAGATGCTGTAGCTACGCCTGCCCATAGCGGATAGTATGCGGACAGATAGTTGTAGCTGGAAATGCGTTCAAGTCGAAAATCGTAGTCAAGGAAGAGGCCGGTATCTTCTTTCCATAAATATCGATGTATGGCATTCGCACGCTGCTCCGCCCGCGAATTCCAGACCTGCACATCGGCCGCACGGTTTAGCAGCTCCGCAAAGTGAGCCATATCCCGCTCATAACGGTAAAGCAAACTGTTGAGACACACCGGGGCGTAGTTGTGCGTTGACCCGCAAAACGGCCCAAAGCGAAAGCTGGAATCATATCCAGATTCACGCATCGCGCGGTCTCCGCGGTAAAAATCATCCGTGAGACGATAACCGCCTACCTCCGCAGGTTCGTGCGCTACGCCGGTTCTTGGATTGCAACCCGATACACGGAGCATCGGAGCGCCATTCTGATCGTTCTTTGTATCCGTCTTGACAAGATAGCCGGGGTCTTCCTCCGGATGTGCAAGCAGCCACTCAATCACGTCGTGAAAGTAATGGCTGTCATCCGCAAGTTCAGGCACAGGACCACAATCGACGTCGTAGTATCGGGTAAGCCCGGTATTGCCTGCCCGGCGATGCGGTTCACGCCACATTTCATAGCATTTCGTGGCTGCCCGGTACGCCTTATCAAGCCACGTATTCGCTGTAGAAGGGTTTGCGAAATTCTGCTCATCTTGATACACGCTGCGAATCATCGAAGTTAGAAATGGCGGCTGAGAACGCGTCAAATAGTAAGTGCGATTCGCGTTGAGAACCGCTCCATAGTGTTCAATCTCAAAGAGAAAGTTCTCTACAATGCCAATTGCCAATTCGCGACGTCCGCTGCGAAGCAATCCAAGCACAATAAAGTAACTGTCCCATCCATACATTTCGTTAAAGCGCCCACCAGGAACCACATAAGGATTAGGCAGATACAGAAGTCCCGGAGAAGGCAAGTCTTCCGGTTTCACATCCCCCATGCGTTCAATCGCCTGCGGCAAAGATCGGAGCTGTACGCCGCATGATTCATGCAGGTCCGCGAACTCCCTGGGAATCGTCAGCCCGGCAGGAAAATAGAGCACCGGATGCGTCACCACTTTTACATCTGTTAGCGATTCACAATCATTCGTGGAACGGGTAAGGGTAGCCCATGTCTTCAGTATGTAAGCGGTCGTACGCTCCTCCGGATTCTTATCCGGCTTGCGGTCCTGTGCAGAAGTGAATGGTTGAGTTGCTTTTGAACGCGTAGTCAGATATCACTCCGATAAGAGCCGTAACACATTGGAGACGTATGACAGGTATTCATTGGCCGCGATGGATCGAGTCAACGCCAAAAGATGCCACTCAGTATCGCAGAGCCTGCAGCCATGACGAAAGAAACTTCCGCAGCTGAACGGGAGGGCGTAGCCACACCGGGGCCGCGGTCGGTCGCCACTCACGGCGTGCCAAAATGCCGAGGCCTCTTTCCGCAAGCGCGCGAAAGGCGTCTTCGTCTGTGATATCGTCTCCCATAAACGCCGCTGGTGTGCCAGGCGGCATTTCGGCAAGAAGCATCCGTACTGCATCTCCTTTGTCGCGGCCTGCCCGCAACTCAACGCCCCCATCAAACTGCAGCAGCTTCATTCCTGATTCATCTGCAAAGGGGCTAAGCAGCTTCGTTGTTCGTTCCCGTGCAATCTGTGCGAAGTGTTCCGGTTTTCCGCGCCAATGAACCGCGATCGCATTCCATTTCTCCTCCAGGCGAAGTCCAGTTTTGCCCGCCGCATGCAGAGATACTTTCGCTGCATCCAACGTCGTTCGCTGTTCTGGACGGAGGTCGTCGAATTCAATACGCCCATCGAGCATCATGCGCTCCGCACCGTGCAATCCCCATATCTCCGGCGGCCTCGCCATACCTAATTGCAGTGCAACATCCTCAGCGGGTCTTCCGGAAATAATCGCGAGTCGAGTTCGCGCTGTCTGTTGGATTTTGTCCAGTAGGTCTGTAACTCCTGCCCACGGCCGCACTTTGGCAGGATCAATTCGGAACGGCGCCAGAGTGCCATCAAAATCAAGTAGCAACGCACTTTGCTCTGCATTTGCCACCAAAGTGAGGAAGTCGTCTAATTGAGTCTCGACGGAGGGTGAGTCCAACTTCTCGCTTGCTTCATAAGCTTCACACTCAGTTAACACTGGCATCTCGGCTCCAGATAGGCGAACCCGCTCAATAGCGGATCAGTGAAAACACTGTTATTTGAAAATCTCACAACGATTTCCTTCGTTCTGGACTGTCATGCCAGCTTGAGATGCGTCTGGTCAGAAGCGTATTTTGAAGCTTCATCTTCAAGGCGCACCGCGCACACATCCGTCAATACATTCGCCGCCCATCGATACACGTTGTTCTCCTTCACCTGGTGTCGCATTCGCTCCATGCGCAACCGCCGCTCACCGATGCTCATATCCAGCGCAGTTCGTATGGCTTCTCCAACCTGCTGCACATCGTAGGGATTGACTAATAAAGCATCTCTCAACTCCTGCGCAGCTCCAGTGAAGCGGCTCAGAATGAGGACGCCATCGCCATCTTTTCGTGCCGCCAGATACTCCTTGGCAACAAGGTTCATGCCATCATGAAGCGAAGTTACCAGACAGACATCGGCGGCCCTGTAGTAGCGTCCAACTTCCTGGTGACTGCATTGCCGTTCAATCAGGATCACAGGCTTCCATCGCGAAGTCTCGAACTTGCGATTGATTCGCTCCACCGTTTCCGCAACCTGAATCCTGAGCCCCGCGTAGCTTGGGATGCGAGTTCGGCTCGGAGCGGCAATTTGCACGAATACTATCTTTTCGAGATACCAGGGATGCTCCTCCAGTAAGTACTCGACAGCCAACAATCGCTCGACAATTCCCTTGGTATAGTCCATGCGGTCAACACCTAACAACATGTGCTGGCCTTCGATACCAAGCTCTCGATGTAATGGTCCATTCATGATTTCGATAGCATCTTGATCGTCGATATCTGCATTCGGAAAGTCTCCGGACGCAGTCGATACTTCGGGAAAACCAGGACGATCTCCGCGGTATCCGCCGCTATCCGTAGAGTGTTCATCCCATGCTACGCTGATGGGAAAAGGGCGAACCAGGGACAAATGTCCGCGTCTACGAATACTGAATTGTTCCCAATCGGTTCTCGCTTCCAGAACTCGATCCACCGTCTCAAGAAAATTGTTGCAGTGCGACTGGATATGAAAGCCTAAAATGTCCGCGCCGAGCAGTCCATCAACTAACTCCGCCTGCCAGGGACAGATACTGAAGGCCTCGGCATTCGGCCAGGGAATATGCCAGAATATTCCCACTCGTGCGTCCGGTCTCGCCTCTTTGATCATGCGTGGAAGGAGGGCGAAATGATAATCCTGCACGAAAACGACTGGATGCTCCGTATCGCGCATTTCCTCGATCAATACTTCGGCAAATTTGGCATTCACCCGTTGGTAATAGTCCCAGTCGCTGGCGCGAAAGATAGGCCGCGTGTGCGCAATATGACACAACGGCCATAGACCTTCGTTCGAAAATCCCTCATAGTAGCCGGCTTCTTCTTCAGGACTGAGCCACACGCGCCGCAACGTATAACGGGGCTCATCCGGCGGAACCCTGAGCCGATCATGTGCATCCACAAATGCTGCATCTTCACTGCCGCTGCCATGGGCGATCCATGTGCCATCGCACGCATGCAGTACAGGCTCGATGGCGGTCACAAGCCCGCTTGGAGGCACCACGCATTCCGTCTCCCCCCCCCGCCGCACATGCATGTAGGGTTCCCGGTTCGATACAACAAACAGCTTGCCGTTGCCTAGCCGCTCGCGCACATGTACCGCCAGGCGATCCGCCGTCCATACGTGCTCCGCGGCGTCGCGCAGGCGAGCCTCTACCTCAGCCGCCGCCCGGGCACGGGTCAGATTTTCGGCCAGCGAAGTTACTTCATTCGCCAACGGAAGCAGGTAACCGAACTCCTTTGCGCCATCCCCCACTTCCGCATCGCCGTGACGCAGGCGGCGCAGCCACTCAGCGGCGCGCGTAACCGGCTGCAGTAAAAACCACCGCACCATGACCAATGTGACAACTACAACAAGGATGACCATGGCTACGATGCGCAGAAAGCTTCGCCGCCACACGTCTACGCTTTCCAGTCGGATATAGTCCGCATCCGAAACCATCACCAGTGCGCCCACTGTCCTCTGGCCGTCATGTAACGGAATCGCATCTTCATACCAGAGACGCATAGAGCCGGACGATTGAGCCGAGGCCTGGCTGCTGCGATTCGGATCCGCCGCGATCTTTACAAAAGTGCCATACTCCTTTCCCGCAGTCAGCGGGCGCTTCAATAGAGAAGTCGGTTCATTCCTCAGTGGCGAAACATCTCCTGTCGAAGCGAGCAAAGTTCCACCTGTGTCGTAGACGGCAAGATTGGGTTGATCGGGATACTGTCGCAGGCTCTGCAGCAAACGAGGCAGACCTTCTCTCGGTCCCATCAGCAACTGCTGTTCGATCAAAGGCTGAATTCCCGCCCCAAACCACTGGGTCCGCCTTGCTAGATCACTACGCAGATTATGCTTATGCGCTAATACATCAAAATAAGTTGAACCCACCGAAATGAGAACAATACCCACTAAAAGTGCGGCGACCAGGCGTAGGCGAAAGAAATGCATATATCTCCTCCTTCAACGAGGGAGCAAAAATAATCGCGATTGAAGGGCACATATGAAATAAAGGGCTGCGGCCAACGTTCGGGTTGCAGTTGCATGCAGGCCGCTACTACATCCTTACGGCTTAGATGCAGGCGATTGATCCCGCCGCTAGCCGGAAGTGTTCTTTTTTGCTCATATGATTGAAATAAAAGTGGGCATTTGCCAAAAAGCAAGTTGCTAAAAATTGTTGGACTTGCTCCGTGAGGCCCGCGTTGTCAGGGCTTACCGTTCGCCATGGGCAGGTATACAGTACGCCATATTTCTTAAAATCATCGAAATAATCGGCGGACCAAGCCAACCCAATGCCTCTTCCAAGGCCCAGAAATAAAGCTGGGCTCAGATTAATGATAATTGGATAAGCTCACGATTCGATTCAGTGCGAGCCCTATAGCTCGAGATTTGGAAAGTGGGCGACTTGATCGCGATACTAGATGCTGTGGCTTTCGCCATAAGGCACAGAGTTCGAAGTACAACTCCCAATGCAGGCGGCAGACGATGTGTAGTAAACCATTGCGAGAGTTCCACTGAGATTTGGATTCCCTGCTGAGTGTTTAAGCTAGTCCGGCAGTAAATTGGCAGAAGCCCCCTCCGTACGGACATGTGATCCCAAACTGATATTTCCGGCGTCCACCGGTTTGGTTGTGATAGCCAGGTGCCTAATTGATTCTTATGTCATTGGGACCGCCCGTGTGAACTGCTTCATAGCAGCCGTACATGCCACCAAAGAAACTTACGATCGGATTCGAATACGGCGAGGCACCTGGACCGCTCACGCGCATTGCGTTCGCCGCCGTCTCCTGAGTGGCGACCCCAGACGGGCATCGAGACGGCTTCCTTTGTGCCCCGACGACGATCCCCGATTGCAAAAACGAAAACAAATCCTTGACAGAAAATTGTCCTGCGGAGATGATGAGAGCGTTCTTATGATGTAATCGATTACGTGAAATGTTCATAGATCGCTGAGTATGGTCACAAATTTAGCGATCTGGAAGATGTAATCGATTACCTATTTGGAGGAATTGCGTGCGCTCACTTGTTTTCGCCCTTGTCTTTTCTACAGCGGTCATCGGATGCGCTTTGTCTGCAGGTGCCCAAGCTTCACCCGATGGAGAAGTTCTAGCTGCGAGTCGAGCCGGGAAGCTCATAACACCGGCAGGTACGTGGACCTTCAGCAATCAAAAAGGCTCTGACGGGAATCTCATTCTGCTGAACGGCAAGAGCGCGGCCAGCGGATCGGCGGCGGAGCTTTTGGTCGATGACGGTGGCAAATTGTACGCGCATGGCGCATCGGGTGCTTTCTTTTTTTGGACGGGAATGGATTGGCAGCGCACTGGACGTTTTGACCCGCTTCGCGCTGCTTGCGCTACTGCAGTCGTTGTCGGACTAGAGTGGCGTCCTGAACCTTTAGCATTCACGTACAGAGTCCTTCGCGATGGCGTCGCACTCACCACTACCGGCTTAAGCTCATATTCCGATCAGTCCGTTCAGGCGTCTACTACCTATACGTACGAGGTCGTCGCTTTAGATCTGCGAGGACGAGAACTTTCGACTCATTCGCTCGACGTTACGACGGCGGCAGCATCCCCCCTGGGAGACTCGGCGGTCTGCCCAAGTACGTTCTTCTCCGGTATGACGTGGAACTGGTCTACGGGTGCGAATCAGCAAAACGGCAGTGACCTTTGGCCTTCGACCTGGGGTGCGGATGGGAATATCTACACCTTCTTCGGTGACGGAGGAGGCTTCTTCGGAGCAGATCAGCTTGGCAGATCGAGTTTTGGTGTCGCTGAGATTACCGCCTCAGCTCCGGCTAAAGACACTGTACCAGTCCTGACTCCGGATACCTTCTTCAATGTCTACGGCGGATACAATACCAGCCATCCTTCGACCATCAACGGCAAGGTTAACGACATCCTCGCAGTTGGCAATGATTTCTATGCGCTGGGCGGAGCATACCAAGCTGGAATCGACGCCGGCGGCCCATCTGGCGCGCCTGATCATTACGAGATTATCTACTCCAAAGGGAATCCCTATTCCTGGCAGAGTAACTATTCGAACTGGTTCTTCTGCGACGACTTCTCCGGTGCTGCCTCTCTATGCCCTGTCGCGTTTGTGAACTCGGGAATGGGCAATCAAAGCCCCTTTGACAGATATGTCTATCTCATGGCTGTGTCCGATGGAAACTTCTTCGGCGATGGAGGTCTTTGCTCCTGCACATATCTGATGCGAGTTCCTCGTGAAAAGCTGTTGATTAAAGAGGCGTACGAGGTCTTCATTGGGACCGATCTCTGGGGCAACGCTAAATGGAATTCAGTCTGGACGACCGCGCAACCTATCTTTGAGGACAAAGGGTCACGCCCTATGCACCTCAAGAAAATGGTCTACAACGCCAGACTCAAGCGATTCATATCGTTGGCGCAGGGTAATCGGGTAAATGAGGCTTCCTTTTACGACTCTCCGACGCCGTGGGGGCCATTTACAGTGATCGGCTATTACCCATCCAATCTGGACCACACCGGCGGGTGGGGCAATCTTGGCACTCCACTCTTTAGTGGCAATTCAGGAAGCACTCTCGGTGTCAATTTCATCAACAAATGGACAAGTTCGAATGGACTTACGATGTGGGCGGCATTCTCGTCTACCAAACTCGCAAGCCCAAATGCTGACCTAGTGCCTCTGGCCAACGCCAGTATGGATTCATACAGCCTGGTGAGCACCACATTGACGCTTCGCCACCCGCATGCGATTCCATTTCGCTAGATCGTAGGCGGGGAATATCGCCGTTGGCTGGTTGTCCACTCTAAAGCGGCGACAGAGCGGCTGACCCCGACTAGTAACGATTCGTAGTTACACCGCAATCCTTTTTCAAATCTTCGGTCCAGGAGGGAAAGATGCAAAAGTTGCGAATTGTTACACGTCTGCTTGTGTTGTTGGTGACGTCAGCTTTGCAGGCCGCGTGCCTTGCGCAAGCTGTAACTTTCACACCGTCTCTCAACCCAGTTGCGCCGGGGCAGGCCGTTACCTTTACAGGAGTAACGACTCTGGCGGTTAGTGCCACGAATGCGACTGTCAAGTTGTGGATCTACAACAGTTCTAACACCTACATCGGGGTCACCGCTCAGACAGGACTTACGTTTGTCGCCGGTCAACCACACTCGTTAAGTCTCAGTTACACCACATCCAGCAGCCTACCTTCTGGAACGTACCATTACAACCTGAGCTATTACGACTCCACCGGCGCGGGCTTGAGCGGAGCAACAGGCCAGACGAGCGATGGCACCTTCACTGTGGGAACGTTGAGCAGTGCATCCTATACGATCACGGCGACTCCCCAGCCTGCGGCCCCCAATACCACGATGAGTTTCGTCTCCAGTCTTTATCCTGGAGTCGGAGCAACCAATGCGACCGTAAAGCTATGGGTATACGACAGCTCAAATGCTTATGTAGGCGTCGCTATAAAGAATGGCGTAAACTTTGCGTCCGGCCAACTGACGCCTGTAACTATCACCTATGCGGTTCCAAACGGCCTTGCCAGCGGGACATATCACTACAACCTCAGCTATTACAATTCGAGTGGCGGCGCCCTGAGTGGAGCGACAGGAACAACGAATGCCGGTAATTTCCCCGTTGCTTCAGGAGCTAGCCCGAGCACAATTTGCGCGACAGCGGTTGTCGTAGGACTGAATTGGCCCGCGGTGGCATCGGCAACCTCTTACACTGTTTCGAGGAATGGAACATCACTTGGGAGCACGGCCCTTCTGACTTATACAGATCAGTCCGTAATTGCTTCAACGACCTATAACTATGCGATCGCGGCCTTTAACGGCACAACTGCACTTTCAACCAAGTCCATCTCTGTCACAACCGCTCCGACGAGCGCAAATGGAGATCCGGCGTACTGCCCCAGCACTGTGCTGAACGCCGCCACGCCAACCTGGTCTCAGGGCGTTGCTCAGTTGAATGGTAGCGACCTCTGGTCTCAGACTGTAGCGAGCGACGGCAACGAGTACGGTTTCTTCGGCGACGGTGGCGGATTTGGTGGTTCTAACAGCCCATATGTCAGCTGGGGAATCGGTGAAATCACGAGTTCCACGCCGGGTTCCCTGGCTGGCGCCGTCAATGTCTATGGCGGTTTAAATGCGCAGCACACCGCCACGATCAGCGGAAAGGCCAGCGGGATATTGGCCATCGGCCCAACCTCCAGCCAGACGTTTTATGCGCTTGGTGGAACCAAGCTCCCAGCGGGCAGCCAGACAAAGGGTGGGTCCAACAATTTAAACATCGTCTACTCTCCAGGCAATGCCTGGACGTGGACCGACAATGCGCCTAACTGGACCTTCTGCACGATGGGAGGGGCGACCACTGATTTCTGTCCCGGGGTGTTTCTCCAAAATGGACCCGGCTACTCAGGCAACACAGACGGCTACGTCTATATGTACGGGGGAACTCAATTTGACTACTACGGTGACGGAACGCCCGGGTTGGCTCACACCTTCCTTTGGAGAGTCAGAAGCACGCAAGCCGAAATTCTTAACAACGCTGACTACGAAGCATTCACAGGGCTCGATGCGAATGGAGATCCCACCTGGGCGACCGGGACCTTCTCACATTTGACGAGCGTCATGCAGCCGGTTTTTGTCGACCATCAGTCCCGGCCTCTTGCGCTGGCCCGTGTGGCGTACAATCCTGGCCTCAACCGCTACATCGGTTCCGCAGAGGGAGCTATCAATCAGGTTGCATTTTATGAAGCGCCCAATCCGTGGGGACCCTGGGCTTCCATCGGCTATTACAATTCCAATCCGTCTGACAACAGCGGTGGATGGGGCAATTTTGGGCAGGGTAAATCTCTGAACGGATGGGGCACCAGCGGTAATGGCGGTGGCCTGGGGATCAACTTTGCTCCTAAATGGACAAGTGCAAACGGACAGACTATGTGGGTCGTGTTTTCCTCGAGCGGGACCGCAAGCACCGGCGCGAGTCTTATTGCCGGGCAGGACATGGATGGTTTCCTGACCGTTCCCATCACTATCACGCCGAAGTGAATAACTGCTATATCCTGTAAGCCGAAATTCGGTGTGCGATCGCCCGGGCATCTTCCTCGAAGATGTCCGGGCATTTGCTTTTGAATGATATGTCTATTTCGGCGAATGACGATTCGTAAAGGAACCGCCGTTCGGCCCTGTAGTGTCGATCGTGTAGAAGTCCGACGCTGATATGAAATGGTCCACGGTAGCAAGGCCTGCGCGAGTTCTCTTATTGCGTCAGGAATGCAATGCTGGATTCAATTGTTCAACTGGATTCGACGAGTTTGAAGTGTTCGTATCGTGGGCTAATATCCGTACGTTTGGGTCGATGAGCCGCCAGCACAGGATCGCCACGACGTTGAGCAAGCTCGCGAGAATGAAGTAGGGCTTTATCGTTCCGTATCGAGCGATCGAGGCGGGAAAGAGCAGAGAGCTAGCCAGCGAGCCTAGCGCCCCAAACGTGTTCATCGCCGCCGAGAGGGTGCCGGCAAAATCGCCGCCGACGTCACAACAAACAGTCCAACTCGAGCTAATCGTCAAATCCACTCCGAAGGTGACCACTGCGAAGCAAACAATGAACAAGGGTGCTGTCTGAATATAAGGGGCAACGAGCATCACCGTTGCTGCCAGTCCGAAGCCGATCATCGAGGGCAAGGTCCTGGAGTTTCGTATCGAACTTGTTCTATACAGGTAGTCGACTGAAGTCCCGCCAATCCACATCGATAGCACACCTGCGCAAAGCGGGAGGCTTGCGAGTACTCCGGCTTCCTGAGGAGGGATGTGATATCTGGACCGCAAGTAAGGCAGTAGCCAGCTAAGGCAAATGAAAAAGGTGAATTGCGATGCGAAATATTGATAGAGGATCAGATAGACATTGCGGGACTTTACGAATGATTTCCAGAAATTGCGTGGCATTCGGTTGGTTGTCGGGATCGGCTCACTCTTGTCCTCAGCTTCCAAAGGGGGCCGGTCACGGAACCAGAAAAACCACACTGCGGACCATGCGGTTCCGACAACCCCGAGCCAAACGAAGCTTTGCCTCCAGCCTACTTCAGAAATCATCAGTGGCGTAAGAGCCAGTCCAAATGCTGCTCCCAGTCGCGACCCGAGATTGAGAAGGCCGAGAGCTAGCCCCAGGGCCTGCGGCCGGACCCAGTTCAGTAGAGCGCGTGTAGCCTGTGGGTAGACGCCCGCCTCGGCCAGGCCAAACAGGAATCGAATCGTAACCAGAATCGAAACGGCCGATACGACACCGGTCATAAGCGTGAAGAGCGCCCAGAAGAATACGCTCAGGGCAAGGGACTTCCTCGGTCCCCAACGATCTGCCAGCAACCCGCATGGCAGCATGAACACCGCATATCCCAGCGCGAAAGCGCCAAATACCACGCCGAACTCGACATCATTGATATGCAGATCATGTGCCATCTCCGTTTTTGCTCCGGAGATGGTAGCGCGCGCCAAAATCGTCAGAAAGGAGACGATGACGACGGCAATGATCACTCCGTTGCTTTTGGGCATGCGGAACTGATCTCGAATCGGGTTTGTGAAAGTAGACTGACTCATCGATGCGCCGTTCGATGCGGTGGGCTAGAGATCCGCATTCCAATCACGCTTCTCAAGTGCTACAGCGAGTGTTCGGGCAACTTCTCGTTGACTCGGTTGATCTACACTCCTGTCAATGGGTACCAGTCGGACAGCCCGTATTTGCGTGATCGACATTCCAACCGTAGGACTCAACTCGAACCGGGTCCGGCGTCGATCCTCGATAGCTTGCCGTTACTTCACGGTTTTCACCGGGCATCAGAGAGATGTAGTTGTCGCTCCATACTACCGGAATCACCTCTTTGTTGGATGTGCACGAGCTGAGATTCAAACGCACGAAGAACGCCAGACTCGGGTCGTCATTGCGTAAGCTGATGTGGGTGACAACTTCGCCCTGCTCGAGAGATGTCTTCGACGAGACGGCAATCTTCGTTTTAGGCAATGCGCTCAAGCCACGATAGTCAGCGAACGTCTTTCCAAAACCATCGTGAATGTTGATCGTGCCGTGAGTGATTGTTTCAGGTTTATTGGAGAACCAGTAAAAGTTCGAACCGACCAGTTTGCCGGATGCGTCGCGGAGCGTTAACTGAAGGAAGTAGACTGGCGTCAGATCTGCAAGCTCAGGCAACACAAATGCCTTGTTCGTTGAGTCCGCTGCTATATCCAGCGTCTCCTGTCGCGTGAACCTTTCTTTCATGTTCGTGTCGTAGATTTTTGCCGTCAACCGCACACCCTTGGCGTCGCGATACTGACTGCTCGTCACCCAGATGGCACGGTCATCGTAAGCGTACATTGGATGCAGCGGCTCCAAAGCATTTTTTGCGCCGAAGTACCCGCCGGCAGTTCGCAGCTTGTAGTCATAGAGATTCCAGATAAACGATGGCCAGCTGTTATTGAGTAGCCAGGCGATTACACCGGTTGAAGAGGTGTACTTGTTGCGATTGAAGGCCTCATACATGGCGCGAACAGCTTCGTAGCGCATCATTTGCGCTTTCATCAAGAAGTCGTCGAGGTCCGCGGGCTCTCCATAACGCTGGTTGAGATTTCTTACAAACACGTGGAAGTCTTTGAAGTCATGTAGCCCAGCATGGAAGGTCCACCAATCGTCGATTGGCCAGAGATGCTCTTTGGGCAGGACTTCCTTCAGCGTTTCGATCGGCGGAATCGCGGGCCCCGGTCCAGTCTCCGTATTGAATCCGAATGCACCTCCGCGATCCATCCCGCCCTCGTCTGTTTCTTCCAACCAGAACGGGGGAACCACATAGTCATAAGGCCCAGTCTCCTTGACGCCGGTTTTCCCGGTAAGCGGTGTGTCCTGCGCCGTAACCGATGAAACGATCGGATTGGGCCATAGATACTCCTTCTCGATGTCGAGATACATTTGTTCGATCTTTGGAGGAGGAGGATAGTCGCTGCCGTTCACCCACATCAGAATGCTTGGGTGAGATCGAAGACGGAGTATCTGAGAACGCAGAGACTGTTCAGCGACATAGACCTGCTCATCTTTCCACTGCGGCCATGTTTCCCATAGCGCGCACATCCATCCCGCCATCACCAGAATGCCTTCGCGATCGGCTAGATCAAAGAACTCCTTCGGCTCAAGCATTCCCTCCAGCCGGATGGTATTGAGCCCCATGTTCTTGACATAGCGGAATTCATCTTCAAGACGTTGCCGAGACTTCGGCTGCCACATGTCCATGGCCCAGCCTCCTCCGCGAATCAGCACCTTCTTGCCGTTGACGCGGAAGAGACGATGATCCTTGGAATCAAGCTCGGAGGTTATTTCTCGAATGCCAAAATGAATCGCCGCGGAATCTGATTCCTTGCCATCAATGTCGAAGCTCATCTGCAGTTCGTAAAGGTTCGGTGTTCCCATCTGGGCTGGCCACCAGAGCCGAGGGTGCGTGACATTCAACTGTTGGAAGCTCTTTGGATCAAGAACAATATCTTTGGTTTCCTGCGGTTTCAGTTCTACCTGTTGCGAAAATTTGATTTGCTCGATGCGTCCCTGGAGCGTCCCTGACTGCGGCTTGTCGGTGCTGTTGATCAGTCGTGCCGTGACTGTGAGATGCGCCTCATCTCCATCCGGAAGATCCACTTTCGAAATCACTGCAGGGAAGCGCAGGGCCACAGGGCCGCTGGCGGAGAGCGAGACTTCTCGAAAGAGCCCAGCCTCGCGATCGGGCGATCCGGGATTCCAATCGACATAGGAGATTGCCAGATCATTGGAATGGGTGGGAGGCTGCACTTTTACCGCGATGGCGTTTTGCTCGCCGATCCGTGCCAGCTTCGTAATGTCGAAGTCGTATTCGCGCCAGGTCCCTACCGTTTTTCCAGAATCGGCGATCTTCTGACCATTAACCCAGATGTCAGCTCGATAGTTGATGCCGCCAAAATGAAGCCAAACTGTTTTTCCCTTGAAGCTGTCGGGAATAAGGAACTCGGTTCGATACCACCACGGGACCGCGAACGGGCTTTCCGGATCCATTGGCAGATCATTCTGCTCCTTGTTGCTTTCGAACTTCGGACCGATCAAGTTACGCAGATTCACCCCGTAGTTCGGATCGGGAATCAAATTGTCCTTAGCCAGCGAGCCAACGAGCGTACCGGGAACTAATGCGGCGTGCCAGTTGATGAAGCGTGAACCAGGCGTCGACAGCACGTCGCCGGACTCACTCACCCTCGCGGAGGTTTGGAACGTCCATCCTTCGACCTTGATGGCGCCATCGTTTGCTGAGGCCGATGTCTCAGAGAATAGGAATGAAGTTGTGAAAGCAATTGAGCAGAGGCAAAGGAAAATACGGAAGGGCTTGCAATTCACTCGAAATCTCCTGAGATTCCCAAATCAAAGTGTCGGATCAAAAGGTCTGCAAGGACGCTAATCGCTCGATCGGGGGAGTTGACGTTGTCATGTAATCGATTACGCGATAATGATACGCTGAGCTTAGTTCTCTGAGAAGCTAAAAGTAACAGCTCTTCTGAGGAATCGTTGTTGTCTTGCGCAAATCCTCTCATCGCTCTGTAGCAGACAGGAAGTTTGACGGAGTAGCTTTAATTCAACACTGGCAGGAATTATCTTTGGTAAGGCAGAAACTCGGATGGCACGCGTGAAATCTAGAGGCAGCTCGAAGAAGAAAAGCGGTTCCGTTCCGACAGTGAAGGAAGTAGCGGAACGGGCCGGTGTATCCACTGCGTCAGTTTCGCGAGCCCTTTCGGGCGGCCGCGGAGTTCATGAATCGACCCGCGAGCGAATCATGAAAGTCGCGCAGGAACTTTCATACCGGCCCAATCGCGCAGCTCGCGATTTGCGAGTCCGCCACAGCCGCACAATCGGCGTCTTGATTCCCGACATTCAAAATCCGTTCTTTACCAGCCTGGTTTCCGGAATCGAAGACGTTCTTTGCAACACGGAATACTCTCTGCTTCTGGCTATCTATAACGAACACTCTGAACAGGAGGAGCGGCGGCTCGAATTATTTCGTGCAGAGGGCGTTCGCGGGCTCATCTTTGCTGCGAGTCGCACACCTTCCGGTCTCTATCAGGATCTTGCCAACGACGGAATCGGCTTGGTTGCAGTTTCCCGCGATGTTCGCGGAATCGCAGCAGACAGGGTGACCGTCGCAAACCAGGAGGGAGCCTACGATGCGGTCTCTCACCTGATTCGCCAGGGTCATCGGTCGATTGCGATGATCAATGGCCCCTCGGCACTCACCACAGCCCGGGAACGCGCTCTCGGTTTTGAGCGTGCAATGCGCGATGCAAACCTTCCCATCCCGGAAAGCATGGTGCGAAACACCGAGTTCAACCATTCGGCAGGATATGCCGAAATGCGGAAGCTTTTGCTTTCTTCAGCACCTCCCACGGCTGTATTTACTGCAAGCAATCTGTTAACCTTGGGAGCTCTCCAGGCCATTCACGAACTTCATCGTGCCATTCCAAAGGAAATAGCCATCGTCGGGTTCGACGAGATGCCATGGGCCATGTCCTTGCGGCCGCCCTTGACAACAATTGCGCAGCCGTCGTTCGAGGTTGGCAGGACCGCAGCCAATCTACTTCTGGACCGACTGCGCGATCCAACCTTGCCTTTGCGGCGCGTGGTCCTTGAGACCAAGTTGATTGTGCGATCCTCCTGCGGGTTCAAGAACCGAAACCAATCGCAATCCGCCTCCTGAATCAGGCTGCTTTTACTTCTCCATCTCAGGTTGCACTGTTCCCAGCTGGGTGAGATTTGTCGCGGCGCGCTCCAGGGTTCCCGGTCTCTGTCGCTCCCGCCAATGCATGAACACTAAGCCCGCGAGCATCGCCACTAAGAAGAGGTACGGAGTCAGGCTGACAGGCCAATCCGGAGAAGGATAGACGGTGACAAAAAGAACCGGCAGCAGTGCCAGGGTCGCGACCCACGGAATAAGCACATGCCGCCAGGTCGTGAAATGAGTCTTCTGTTCTCTGCGCATGAAAGACGTCAGTGCGAGATTAGCCATCACGTAGAGGACAATGATCGCCAGCGTGGCGATCGTTCCTAAAAACGAAAAGAGATTTTCAGGTTTGTAAACCCAGCCCACGAGCAAGATCGTTCCGATGCCAATCACCTGAGATGCTGCGATAGCATTTGCCGGTGTGCGATGCGCAGGATGGACGCGCCCGAGCGCCGTTGGAAGAGTGCCCGCTTGCCCCATCGTATACATCACGCGCGAGGCGGCGTTGGTGCAGGCGATGCCGGTCCCCACTGCGCTATTCAGAATAGCGAGCACGATAAGCCACCATCCCGTACCCCACAGGGAACGACTCAGAACATAGTAAGGATTCGCATTCGAAGCGAACGCCGGCATATCGCCCGTGCCCCACCCGATTGCGCTCGTGTACGCCATGTAAATGTAGAACCCGCCAACCACCGTGAGTGCCAGCATGATCGAGCGCCCGACAGTTTTGTGCGGCAGCCGTGCTTCCTGCGCCATGGGGGCCGGAGACTCGAATCCGCTCAGGGCAAGAATGGAGAAAACCATCCCAGCCAGGATCCCTCTCGCGTGTGTCGGGGAACTAGCCGGATTCAGTGGCGCCGTGTAGCTGGAGCCATGTCCCGGATGCAGAAGGAACGTGACGCCAAGAGCCACCATGATCAGCAGTTCAAGCGTGCCCAGTATGGCGGTAGCGCGCACCGAAATCTGAATCCCGCGATGTGTGAGCCACCAGATCAACGCGCTCATCGCAAGCACCAGGCACCACCATGGCACTCTGATATGCAGTTCCGCGTTCAACGAGTCGCAGATCAGGTATGAAATAAAGCCAATGCAAGCTGCCGCACCGATGATTTCGTAAATGAGATAGCTCCAGGTCGCCATAAAGCCCGCCTGGCTACCGAGTCCGCGCGTCGCAAAGGAGTAGTAGCCGCCGCTCGACGGAGCATAGCGTGAGAACTCGTATACCGTGCTCCCGATCGAGAAACAAAGAAGTGTCGACAGAATGAACGAGATCGGCATCGCGGCGCCCGCGTGTAGTGCGATCGTCGGCAACGTCAACACCACGCAAGTGGCGGGAGCAATGTGTGTGACGGCGTGCAACACAAGCTCTGACAATCCAAGAGATCCGTGCCGTAGCTGTGGTTCAGAAACAGAATTCTCCTTCATCTCTGTCAACGTCCTACCCTCCCGCACATTCACAGTTCAATACGTTCTTGAGGAACCCATTCCAAGTTACATGAAACTCCGCTTCACGGTTCATCACTCAGGTACACCCACACGCATGCAGGTATTCGATCCCGCGTGCAGCCCATTCCTGTTCGAGGGCAATCGCGTCTTCTACCGAAGAATCGAGTGGAGGCCACTGTTCCAGAATCACCGAAAGATTTTTTCCCGGCATCTGCTTCAAGACCGATGGCACATCCAGCATCCCGCATCCCGCTTGAGCTCCACGGACCGTAAAGCCCATCTTGGAGGGCACGCGCTCGATGACAAAGTCCTTGATATGAAGATTCACCGTGAGCGGAGCGAGAGTCTCAATCACGTATGCCGGAGGCTCAAGTGCCCCGAGAGAATTAACGGTGTCGAGGCAGATGCCCACATGGGCGCTCTCCAGTCTTCGAACCAGATTCGCAAGATCCATGCAGGTATGTGCTTCATAATTCTCCAAACCCAGAACGACCCCGCTATCGACGAATTGCGGCAGTACCCGGCGCAATTGAGGTTCCGCTTCCTCCAGCGAAAGCCCTCCGCCAGGACACGAGATGAGCGTTCGCACCAGCCCGGCATTTAAGATTCCCGCAATCTCCAGATATCGCAGAAGCCTGTCGGATTCCACTCCTCGCGTCCCGACCTCAATCGAGAGGCCAAGCTCAACCGCCTGATCCCGGGCATCGTTCAACTCAGCCGGGTCCAGCGAATCGAGCGGAAGGTTGTCAGCAATCTGCACCACGCTGACTCTCAGCATTGCTGCGCGAGTCAGCAAGTCCGAAAGGCGGAACGGATGGCGTGGAGAAGGAAACCCCGCCATTCCAATCGACCATGGATATGTCCAGGAACTGATACCCACCCGCATCTTACGGCTTGGCGGCGGCTTCAGCAGCTTTCACGCACCGAGTGTAATTTTGATCGGCCGTATACGCCGGGACAAAAACTGTTGCGAGCTTCAGGGGAATGTCGCCCGTGTTGATCATCTGATGGTATTCGCCCTTCTCTACCCAGAGAGCCATGTCCTCTTGCACGGCTGTTTCTTCTCCTTCATGCCGGCAGATTCCCTTGCCGGAGACAATATAGATCAGCTCTGGACGATCATGTACGTGGTAATCCGTGCACCCGGTCGGAGGAAGAATGGCATGGCTGAATGTCAGCTCCTCTACACCTTGTCTGTCAGGTGCGAATAGCACTTTGATCTTGCGGCGGTACGGAGACGGAATCTCAACTCCCTCTTCTTCCCAGGCGTTTACCTGCTTCATGGTTTCCTTCCTTCACAGTCAAATCACGTAACTTAATGATTGCAGGACTGGTAGAGTAATCGATTACGTTATTGGTTCAAGAAAACACTAAACCTGTTCCAGAGTGAATGTCAACGACGACCCCTACAACATCCGGCGCTGCCCCGTCGTTGCCCTTCGAAACGCCAGGGCTCGGACATGAATTCATTCCTCTAGATCAAACATCAATCCAGCCGCAGCAAATCCGCCGTCCACATTCAGCGTATGACCATTGATGAAGGCTGCCTCGCTTGAGGCTAGGAATACCGCGGCGTTAGCAATCTCGTCTCTTTCCGCGTAGCGTCCCATCGGAATCAGCCGATGATAGGCATTTCGCGTCGCTTCATCATGCGTTACCGCTGTCATCTCCGTGTTCACAGGGCCGGGACCGATCTCATTTACGGTAATACCGTATCGCGCCAATTCCACCGCCATCACCTTCGTAAGCATCGTCACACCAGCCTTCGATGCCCCATAGGCCGCGCGGCCTGTTCCTCCTCGCTGGGCGGAAAGCGAAGTGATGTGAATGATGCGTCCTTCGCCGCGTGAAACCATCGTTCGCGCCACAGCCTGCGAACACACAAAGCACCCAGTTAGGTTGATACGGATCACGCGTTCCCACTCCTCCAAGGTGGTCACAAGGAAAAGCCTGGTGAGTCCCACCCCGGCCACATTTACAAGAATGTCGATCCTTCCGTGTGCCTGCATGATCTTGCCCACAAGTCCATTGACTTGCAATTCCGAACTGATATCAGCGCCTTCACCCCACGCCGTGCCGCCCGATCGCTCGATGTCCTCGGCAGTGCTCATCGCGCGTTCAGCATCGATATCCGCGCAAACCACCGTTGCACCTTCGCGAGCGAATCGCATCGCCACCGAACGTCCGATACCGCGTCCTGCACCCGTAATCAGCGCTATTTTGTCTTTCAGAGCTAGCCCCATAGCCTCTCGGCATTGCGCTTTTTCCATTCTCAGGTCAACTCGGATCTGAATAACAGGCGCAACTTCTCTCCTTCCCGGATGTGTAGCTCTTGCGAGAACTCCACCCCAACCTTGTTTGTGCCGGCCATCACTTTGCACTGGACATGTCTTCCATCGGACATCTCGGCAGTGGCTGATTTCGCAGTTCCCGATCCAGCAGCACTGCCGACATACATTCGCTTCAACACAATCGCCCCGTGCAGAACTGCCATATCCGCCTCGACAGATCCTGGCGACTGCCGTTGTGTGTATCGTCCCCACGCCGATCCGGCAGCAAAGAAGCAATTGAATTCCTCAGGATTGATTCGCGGCGAGAACCCCAATGTCCGTTCCACGGCGGAATAATGAAACCCGGATAGTGCTAACAGCAAAGCGTAGCTCGCCATGGCTCTGGCATAGTGGTTGCCCCATTCAATCTGGTTCCAGGGATTCCGGCGCGCACCGTCGTATCGGTCGCTGATCGCCTTCACCATCGTCAAGCCCTCGTCCACGTGTCCCCTGTAGATCAAATGTGCAGCGACCTGATATTCCACCCCCGTCCACACCTCGTCCGCATAAACAAAGGGAAGGGAAGGGCGACCTCCATTGGGCCATGAGCACAGAAGCAGGCCCTTTTCGTCATTCACAGCGTAGATGCGTTGCGTGTTTACGTGCGTCCAGAAATCATTCTTGTAGTTGTGGCGGAAGATGGACTGAAGCGCAGCTTCGATTCTCTTCTTGTCCAGGCCTATGTCGAGATTCACCACATCGGCAAACCATTGCCCCAGCATCTGGTCAGAGAGACAACCGGCACCGAACTGATACTTCAACTCTCCATCGTGTACCACCCGGCTTTTCCAGTCGTCCTTGTCGTAAGGCGTCATTGAGCGGATACTCTCCGCCGCCGGTGTTTTCTGAACGTAAAATTCCCCGTTCCACATCGTCTCGAAGTTCTTCACGCCCAGATCGCAAACCTGCTTGTATTGGGCAGCTGATGCCAGATCCGCGACTGCGGTCGCCATCCGTTCTCCGGCTCGCAGCGCGCCCAGGTACATCGTGGTCGTCATAGGATTCGGACCAAAAAACTCGATGTCGTAGGTGTTGTGCTGTTCGCCTTCCATCACTCCGTCTTTGTCGGTGTCCCAGAACTTCCACGCGAACTCCAACGCCCGCTTGGCATTCGGCCACATCGTCTTCAGAAAATCGAGATCGCCTGAGATCTGCCACTCCCGATAAAGCTTCAAGATGCAGCCCATTTGCCCGTCGGCCGCAGGGCGAAAATCCCACCGGTCGATTCCAAGTGGGAGGGCGGATCTGAACGCCATGCTATCGTCGTCACGGACCTCATATAAAAAGTCCGTGTTACGCATTGAGCGCTCCAGTTCCGGAAAGAGAAAGGCCACCGCCTGTTCGTAGTTCCAGACGTGCGAACAGTTCATCCAGCCATTCGCTCCGTCGTTCCCGCAGCCTTCGAATCCGAAGAACTGTTTGCCTTCGAGCAGTATGCAGGTGTTTGTTCGCAAAATTGATGCCTGACTCGACACCGCCTCCAGCACATAGGAAGGCAGTGTGGACCCGAACAGCGTCTCTTTGAACAATCGCGTCCTGTCTTCCAGCTCTTGCAAGCGGCCGGCAGTGTGGATCGCTACGTCCCAGGCGTTCTCGAAGCGCGTTCCGTAGTAGTTATTCAGCTTCTTGTTCTTGATGGCATCGTGCGGATGATCCCAGCCATCTTCGTCGTCCGTATGCCAGTAGTTTTCTCGCACGGGAAAATACCACGACAGAATAAAGGTCACGACCTTGGATTCGCCGGGGAGTAGGCGGCTATATGGAGCGAGAGTAGAACAATCTGTTGTGCCTTCTGCAGAGGGTTCCGTCTGACCGGAATCACGCATTCTGCCGTTCTGAGAGAACTCATCGATCCATCGCTGGTACGAATCCCACCATTTGCCGCTTTCCCAACTGCTGCGCGCGGTGTAAGACGAGCTTGTCGTAACCAACGCTAGCGAGCCATGTCTCGTGCTCTCTTTGTCATACTTCTCTGAAGTCAGGTAGGCGCCGACAACTGCTTTGCCGCCCGCTTCGGCTGTCCTTAGCGTAGCCACGTTCTTTCCGAATCCTGGATCCTCGACCCCCTTCAGAAATGTTTTTCCGTCGTACCCGACCGGATTGAGAAGTGAAAACGCCAGCGCGACATCCACTGTCTTCGGGCTGTGATTCGTCAGCTGATAGTTGAAGATCGCGACCGGCAGACTGGAGTCATCCACGTTAAGCGGAATGAACGGATTGTAGGCCTCAAGCGCTACCGAAACTGGAACTGCGCTATCTTCGAAGTCGACACGGGCGAAGGGATATGCACCTGTGAAGCGTGCTCGCTGGAAGTGCGGTAGCCCTTGTCCCGCCTCCCGTGCAAAACCGTTCCATCCGTCGAAAGGGGGCCGAAGCGGCCCCTCAACGACTCGCACGGAAGCAGATCCGCCTTCAGGTCGCGCCCAGAGGGCAACAAACGAGAACGGCATCATCCGTCCCTTCGCCGGCCGATTGAAGATTTCCCAATCGCGCAATTCGCCTCGGCTGCCAATCGAAATAGTGCCGGTTCCAATGCCTCCTATTGGGAACGCCACTTCAGGAGCTTGATCGCTCCAGAATGAGCGTTGAGGACCAACTGAGCGCAGCGTTTGCTGTGAAGAGTCGCTGGGTTGTTGCGGGCTTCTCTGTTCACTTTGCGGAGAGCTCGCAAGCAGATCGCCATCCAGGCTTGCGGTAGCGAGTGCCACAGCGGAAGACGATAGCAGGAACCGTCGTCGATTGATGTTCCTTTTCTTTTCCATCGAGCTGCTCCATCGGTTCCGGATTTGATTCATTGCGTGTGGTACGCCGCGCTTTTGCGGCCCTGCCACTGTTCAGATTTCTCGCACAAGACCTTGTCTTGTGGCTTCCGTATTGCGTACGAGCCAGAAGATCAGAAGCATTCCCACCATCGGCATCAGGCTTGCGACGACAATGATTTGATCGAATGAATGAGTAGCTGAAACGTGAGGCTGATCGGAGAAGTATCCAATCAGCTTGAAAGCCACAATCGTGCCGATTCCCGCCCCCGAACCGGTTAGCCCGCTTACCGAAGCCACGGATTGACTGAAGAAAAGATCGGACGGCAACACATTGGCGATCGTCGAATATGCCGTAAAGGAGAAAGTGGATAGCGCAAATAGGACTGTGATGAGATAGAGGTTCACTGTGAAGATGGTGGGAATTAGTAGCAGCACCCCAACCGATCCAAAAACTACGATGGACTTGCGCGCGGCGCCAACTGTCCAGCCGTGCTTGATCAAAGCTCCGGAAACGATCCCGCCGAAAAAGTTACCCAAATCTGCAGCGATGAACGGTATCCACACCGCCATTAGTCCTGACTGAAGTGGGATCCCTTTGGCGACCAGATAAATAGGGAACCAATCTGCGATGAAGAACCACACAGGATCAGTCAGCGTCTTCGCAAAGATCGCTCCCCATGTCTGTGGGAGTTTCAGCAGCACGGCCATCCGTAGTGGCCGGTCATTCGTATTCATCTGAGTGCTCGCGGGGGTGTTGGCAACCGTGAGCATCTCCAGCTCTTGACGGCTGATCCTGGGATGATTCGCGGGTGAGTAGTACATTCGCCGCCACAGAATCAGCCATAGAAAACCAAGAGCCCCAGGAACAACGAATGAAACGCGCCATCCCCATCGTGAGTAAATTCCTAGAACGATGAAGGGAGCCAGCGCCCCTCCGATGGATGACCCGCTGTCGAACAAGGCTGTCGCCAGCGCGCGCTCTGTTCGCGGAAACCACTCCGATACAGCCTTGGTTGCTCCGGGCCAATTCGCAGACTCTGCTAGTCCCAGCAGCCCGCGAAACGTTGCAAAGCTGAAAAAACCTCGGGCAGTTGAGGTCGCCATCGCAATGATCGAATAGGACAGCACCGTGAGCGAGATTCCCCGCCGTGTTCCCATGCGATCTAAAACTCGGCCAAACACCGCCTGGCCCAATGAGTACCCAACACGGAAGACAATCAACAGATTGGCGTAGTCAGTATTCTTCCAGTGATATTCCTGTTTCAGAAATGGAGCGAGCAGCGCAAGGGTCTGCCGGTCCATGTAGTTGATCACCGTCGACAGAAAGAGCAGCCCGCCAATCCACCACCGCAGATTCGAAATCGGGCGTGCGCTCATTCGGTACCCTCGGCGGTGATGGCTTGCTTCGCTAGATAAACTCCGGAGAATGTTGTCTACGAGTCGCTTCGATCGTCAGGCCAGCAGGAAATCCATACTACTGGTGAGGTGCACCTTGCACGAATGGATCTTTTACTTCAGTTGTTGCACTCTCAGAAATCCTGCGTCCACTCGTCAAATCGAGGCCATTACTTCAGCATTCGGATATTGATTTGGGCACGAGTCGCGATCGAGGAAAAGTACGCCGTCGACATCCCGCAGAATCGAAGCCGGCAGAGCAGTGGTGGGTTCATTCGTATTGAAGAGTTCTGTCAAAATGCTTCGCTTGAGCGCCAGTGGCACCATCGTGTACACATACGTGGCGTTGAGAAGAGCAGGAATCGTCATGGTGATGCCCTTGCTCGGGATATATCCAAGTCCGCTGAAATTCGGATCCTCGCCGAGCTGCCGTTTCGACTGCTCGGCAGTTTCCACGACTCTCACCCATGCCGCATCATTGAAGTCAGTCTGATGTGGTTCGTTCAACGCCAGATGACCTGATGTTCCTATCCCTTGGCAGAGAATGTCGATTCTTCCCATCGACCTCAACAGTCCTTCGAATCGGCTCGCTTCCGCAGCGGGATCCGGAGCATTGAAGCGGATCAGGTGATATTTCCTTGGATGGACCTTGTCGTAGAGTTGGGTGCGCGTCTGATAACCGCAGGTGAATCGCTCGGGAATTTGCGTGTCCCAGAAATCGTCCATGTTGAAACAGACAACGCGGTCCCAGTCGATGTCAGGCTCAACTGCCAGAGCATTTAAGAAGGCGGATTGACTTTCACCTGCGGCTACGATCATGCGTACTTCATCCAACGAAGTCAGCAGTTCACGCAGTTTCCGTGCGACGGCATGGGCCGCCCGCTTTCCAAGATCCTGTTCGTTCTCGCAGACCACGACACGGGTCTTCCCGTAGTTCATTCAGTTCGTCCCCTCGGATTGAGATTTGTAAATCAGCCGCTCTTGAAGACCTGCTCCAGAAGACTCGTCGACTCCCGCCAGGACCGCTGACCTCAGCGGTGGCCCGGAAGACTCACGTTTGATGATCTGGGTGGGAATCGTGTACCTCTGAGCAGTTCTGTCCGGCTGTGCAATCCGGTTGAGGACCAGCTGAGATAGGTGAGCGCCAACTTGTTCCGCGAACACGCGGATCGTGGTCAAAGGTGGATAGAGTTTGAGAGCGTCAGAGTCATCGCAGCCGACGACGCTCACATCTTCAGGCACGCGAACGTTCAGGTCTCTGAGCGCGTTGTACACACCATGCGCGCAAACATCCGTGCCAGCGAAGATCGCAGTCGCCGTCTCTCCGCTTCTGAAGATGGACTTCGCGCCAAGGTATCCGACATTCTCTTCTTGCTCAGCGTCGAATTCAGCCAGCCGCGGAGTCAATCCTGCCTCTTCCATTCCACGGACGTAGCCTTTGTGCAATCTCGAGAACCAAGGAAACCGGCAATTCCCGACAAACCAGATATCCCGATGCCCAATCGACTGGAGGTGTCGCGTCATCTCATAGGCGCTCTGCTCATCGTCGAACCACACGCTGTCGTACTCATTTGACTTCCAGCCGTCGAGCACGTTGTTTCCCAGTACTGCGAAGGGAATCTGCTTGCTGGTTAAAAGATCAAATAGGTTTTGAGAATTCGTTCCCGCAACCACAAAGCCGCTGATCTGATCCCGCCGCTGCAAGATCTTGGGAAGCCGAATTTCCTGCCATGGAACATCGGGCCTGTAATGGAACGGGAGGAAGAGCATTGAATAACTGTTCTCGGCACAGAAAGCTTCGGCTCCAATGAGAACGCGGGAGTGAAACGGGTGCAGGAGGCTTCGGTTCGAGAGAAGAAAAGCAATCGGCTTTGTGCGATCGGTAGGTTCAAGCCTGAAGCCGGAGTCCATGGCTGCCGCTCTGACGCGGGCTTGCACCTCAGGACTGACCAAGGCGGTGCCGTTAAGGATTCTCGACACCGTCGATGGACTTACTCCTGCCGTACGCGCGATGTCTCGTGCCCTGATCTTGTTAGCCACTCAACGCCTCGTTGAAAATCTTTCAAGCAAATTATACTCGGGTCAAGAAAAATTTCACTTCTTTAGAAAATATTTTCGAAGAAATAATCCCTCGCAAAAAGATCCAATAGGGATCTTATCCACAATTATTCGTAAACAAGTGACCAAATGGCGCATGAGGAAAGTTGCTCTGGCATATGTGAAATTTATTTAGAAATTTCATGAAAATTGTCCTATTTTCTGGCGAATTTTTCTCGACATCAATTATTTTTTGTGATCGAATGAGCACCAATCGGCTCCGCTGGATATCAAGAAGTACCAATGCGGTGCCGGCCTGAGAGGAGTATTGAGTCCTCTCGAAAATCGAGGCAGTAGGCGCCGCCGTCAGTTCTCGTGATGCTGAATTGGTCCTCAATTGATTGCGGCGATTAACGGAAACTGCCCGGACAAGAGCTTTGGGTGCGTCCGTAACTTTTCGGTTCATCGATGGTCTGGACCGTCGACCGGCTGAAGTTCAGACGCAACTTTCAAGGAAACAGGCCGCAGTAGAGAAAGGAAATAAGAACGTGACAATCGGTGATGCAACTCGCTGTTCCCGTCCTGGTCTGGCCGCGGCCTGGCAACTGTCAGGCATCGGCCGCCAACAACTGATCTCCATCGTCAGGCTCGCGCTCGGTTGTCTTCTGCTTACAGTGATTGGCCAGCTCCCTCTGCACGCGCAGGCCGATACGGCAACAATCCTTGGGACAGTTGTAGATCCAAGTGGCGCGGTTGCGGCCGGCGTGGTGGTGACAATCACCGATATCGACAGGAACACAAAAACTGTCGTCAAGACCAGCTCCGACGGCACCTATACGGCAACGCCTCTGCCTATCGGGAACTACTCCGTCAACGTGAACGGCTCCGGATTCAAATCCGAGACTCGTAACGGCGTTGTGCTCCGAGTTCAAGATCGTCTGCGCGTCGACTTCACCCTGCAGGTCGGCTCGGTCCAGGAGCAGGTCGTTGTCAGTGAAGCCCCGCCCATGCTTCAGACCGACTCCTCGGAACTGGGCCAGGTCATCGACAGCAAACAGATTGTGGAACTCCCACTGAACGGACGCGACTACACCCAGTTGGTCAGCCTTACGAGCGGAGTCATCAAGCTCAAGGAAGGCAGTTCTCTGAATGGCTATTCGTCGTCTTCTAATGGCAACGCAGGTGGCAATTTCGCAGTGAACGGCATGCGCGGAATGCTCAACAACTACATTCTTGACGGAGTCGACAACAACTCCAACGACAATGGTCAGAACGTACTGCAAACAAGTGTTGATGCAATTGCCGAGTTCAAAGTTGAGACCAGCAACTACTCGGCCGAGTTTGGGCGCAGCGGCGGCGCAGTTATCAACGCAACCATCAAGTCCGGATCGAATGCTTTTCACGGGTCGGCTTTCGAGTTTGCTCGTAACTCTGCTTTGGACGCGCGTCAATATTTCGAAGCGCCTGATTCATCCAAGGCCCCTTTCAGCCAGCACCAGTTCGGGGGTACGGTAGGCGGCCCAATTCTGCGCAACAAGATCTTCTTTTTTGTCGATTACCAGGGATCCCGGGTCTCAACATCAAACATTGATTTCTCTACCGTTCCTTCGCCCGCGGAGGTCGATGGCGACTTCAGCGCTCTGGATGGCCCCATCTATGACCCTGCAACCACCGTTCTCGACTCAAGTGGGCAGGTCGTCTCCCGCGATCCATTTCCAGGCAATATCATCCCGGCCGATCGTTGGGACACCATCGCTCACAACTACCTGAAACTGTTTCCCGCTCCGAATGTGCCCGGGGCATCGGGGAATAACTATGTTCAGGTTGACCCATCCACGCAGACCATTCATCAGGGAGACGTGCGCGTCGATAGTCAGCTCTCTCCGCGACAGTTGTTTTTCGTTCGCTATTCACAAAGTCACGGCAGCGCGTCGCAGGCAACGCCTCTACCCGGTTTGGCAAATGGAGGTCGCGGCCAGGGGCTCGGGCTAAACGATACGCACGGCGCAGCCATCGGTCATACATTTACGATCAGTCCGACCAAGGTCAACGACGTGCGAATTGGATTTAGCCGGCAAACATATTCGTCCGGCCTCCCAGCCTACGGTCTGCAAGCCCCAACTTCCGAATACGCGGTTCCGGGTGTGACCTACAATCCAAAAACCGCAGGCCTGACTCTTTTCCAAATCACCGGAGTGCAACGCATCGGCTTGCCGGGCTTCTTTCCGGTGTACGGAGCGAACATGGAGATCCAATATGGCGATACGTTGAGCATGATCTGGAGACGCCACAGCATCAAGGCAGGCGCTCAGTTCCATCGCAGCTTTTTTGCCATCCTGCAAGATGGCGATCCCAACGGGCGCTTCAGGTTCAACGGCGCGTTCACTTCTGATTTCCCAGGGGACGGGAATGGAAGTTCTGTAGCAGACGCATTGCTTGGCCTCTCGACCCAAGGAGATATCTCAAACGCCATTACTGTGCACAATCGCCAGAACACGTATGGCGGTTTCGTTCAGGATGACTTCAAGGTTTCGCCCAAATTCGCCATCAATGCGGGTCTGCGCTACGACTACGTCACCCCTATCTATGAACCAGACGACAAGCAGAGCAATTTCGACTACACGACGCAGAAGCTGGTTCCGGCGGGCGTGAATGGCGCAACAAGAGGCCTGGTTACCGTCGACCATCTTGACTTCGCTCCGCGCCTGGGTTTTTCCTACAACTTGTTCAGGAACACAGTGATTCGAGCCGGATACGGGCGTTTCTACGCGAATCAGGAAGTTCGCACTTCGACTCCATTCCAACTCGCATATAACGCTCCGTTTGTCGATCAATCGAATAGTCTGACCGATGGTTCGAAGACTAACCTTACGGTGTCGGGCGGTTTTCCTCCCCTGGAATTTGATCTCGACAAGATCACCGGAGAGGCCGTAACCGTTTCGGCGAGTGGATACAACACGCATCTGCACGCCGCGACTCTCGATGAGTGGAATCTCAATATCCAACAACAGTTCCCTGGCAACCTGCTGCTTGAGGTTGCGTATGTCGGCTCAAAAGCGACCCATCTGCAAGCTGTGTTCGATCGGAATCAGGTGAAAACGCCCGGGCCCGGCGATATACAGCCACGACGTCCCATGCCTCAATACTCCGGCTTTAATGCTATGGAGAATGTAGGCAACTCGAGCTACAACGGCCTGGATGCAAAGGTAGAGAAGCGGCTCTCCCATGGGCTGAGCCTCCTCAGTGCGTTCACCTGGAGCAGGTCCATGAACGACTTCCCTGAAATCTGCTGTTCGTCTCCCACTCCGCAGAACAGTTGGGACACCAGTAATGAGCGAGGGCGGTCTGATTTCGATCAGAAGCTACGGTGGGTAACCAGCTTTGACTATGTTCTCCCCCTAGGCTCCGGTCACACGGCACTGGGCGCGAACAAGTTGGAAGACGAAGTGTTTGGCGGATGGCATCTCGGCGGAATCTACACGATGCATACGGGGTTCTACATGTCGCCCTGGATTGGATACGACCCTTCCAACACTGGTTCGTTCGGTGCAACCCGCTCAGATCAGGTCTGCAACGGCAATCTGCCCTCCGGAAAACGCAGCATCAACAATTGGTTTGATGTGAATTGTTTCCCACTGCCTGAGCCCTACACATTCGGCAATGCGAAGAAAAACACGCTGATCGGACCGGGAGCAGTGTCGACCGATCTGGCTCTTCGCAAGGTCTTCAATCTCACCGAACACCAGAACATTGAGATTCGTATCGAAGCCTTCAATGCCTTCAACCACGCAGCGTTTTCTCAGCCGGATAACTACATCGACGATGGCGAGGGTTCTACTGCGGTAATCACGAGCACTGCCCTCAATCAAAGACAGTTGCAATTCGGCGCAAAGTTCACCTTCTGATTTCCCGCGTTCGGAAGCGCTTGAGCAGAAGAGGGACATGATGAGCGCAGTGGCGCGGCGCTCGAGGTCCTGAGTCAGATCCGACAGCTAGTGGCATTGCGTACGGAGGTTTCATATGAACGATTACGTCGGTTTGCCCGCGGATGATCCGGCGTCTTTTCAAACTTACTTTCGTGACAACTTGGTCGGTTTTGGGCAGATGAAGTCGTTCATGGAGGGAGGTCATAGATGGCAAAAATAGGAAATGTATTCCTGTGGTTGATCGCGTCGGCCATGTCCCTGCTGATGATCTTCCCCGCTAAGATCTGCGCGCAGGCAGTTGCGAATGCGCAGATATCTGGTACGGTGACCGACCCTTCAGGCGCGATCATTCCGGATGCCCTCGTAACTGCTACTCAAACAGACACGCATGCCGCTCGTATCGTTCGAAGCGATCAAAGCGGTACCTTCCTCATCCCTGGGCTACCCATCGGTCCGTACAGACTGCAGGTAGAGGCGAAGGGGTTTGCGTCTTACGCGCAGACTGGCATTGTTCTTCAGGTCGGTGAGAGCCCGAAGTTCAATCTGGTCCTGAAGCCCGGTGAGACTACGGAACAAGTCGTTGTCAATTCGAATGCGGCGATGGCCCATACCGACATATCATCGGTGACCCAGGTGATCGATCAGGCTCGTATGGTAGAACTGCCCCTGAACGGGCGCCAGCCCACCCAGTTAATCATGTTGTCCGGTGCAGCAAATGATATCGGGCCCGCAAATGGCATGAGCGATCTTACCGGCAGCAAGAATTACTTCAGCGCGGATGCGATATCAGTCGCAGGAGGGCAAGCGAACGGTACGCTCTATCTCCTGGATGGAGGCGAGAACATGGACTCGCTCCAGAATGTGAACCTACCTCTGCCGTTCCCCGATGCGCTTCAGGAGTTCAGCGTTGAAACCAATGCTCTCTCAGCGCGCTTCGGCATGCATCCCGGTGCGGTCGTCAATGCAGTCACGCGTTCTGGCACCAATGAGTTTCACGGCAGTTTGTTTGAATTCGTTCGCAACGGCGACGCCAATGCCATCGATTACTTCGCGACCCAGCAGGACAGCCTGAAGCGAAATCAATACGGCGGAACCTTCGGCGCGCCCATCCTCAGGAACCGCGTCTTCGGGTTCTTCGGGTTGCAACAAACATCCACTCGTACAGCCCCACCATCCTCCTTTGCCTTCGTTCCCACTGCCGCAGCATTGAGCGGCGATTTCAGTGAACTCGAGGGCGCTGGATGCCAGACAAGCGGGACAGGCCGCACCCTCATCGATCCACAAACCAAGCAGCCGTTTGCCGGAAACCAGATTTCACCATCACGCTTCAACCCGCAGGCACTCAATCTTCTCAAGTACATCCCCGTCGCGACTGATCCCTGTGGCAAGATCTTCTACTCGCTTCCCGAGCCCCAAAGCGAGCGTCAGATCGTTGGCCGGGCAGACTCTAGCCTGAACGCAAAGAACTCTCTCTTCGGACACATATTCCTTGCTGATTACAAGAGTCCCGGTCCCTTCAGCAAATCCAATATTCTCCTGACCGGGCTTAGGGGCGTTATCGATCACAGCATTTCAGCCGTACTTGGCGAAACCTACACGGTCAGCCCAAACGTTGTGAATGCTTTTCATGCTGCATACACACGCCTGACGATCGCCCGAGGTCCCTCCCCTGACGCCATTGGTCTGGGCGCGATCGGCGTCAATGTCTATCAGCCTGCAGAGAATTACATGCGTATCGGAGTCGGTGGACACTTCACGGTGGGCTGCGGGACTTGTGCCCCTGTCAATATCTGGCAGAACAACATTCAAGCCGCCGATGACGTGGATGTCTCCATCGGCAGGCACCATCTCTCTTTCGGCGGCGAGTGGATCAACCACTGGCAAAAGAGTTTCGGCACTACGAATGGTGAGGGAATCTTCTCCTTTAATGGACAATCCACCAACGATGCGCTCGTGGACTTCATGCTAGGAGTTCCCAACTCATTCGTCCAAGGCAATAAGCAGGGCTTCGATGGCCGTCAGAACTACTACGGAGCTTATATCCACGACGTAGTTCACTTGAGCCGTACCGTCACTGCTCAGATGGGCTTGCGATGGGAGCCCAATCTCTGGGGTCACGAGATATTCCATAAGCAAAATCATTTCTCCCAGGCCGCCTTCGATGCGGGGACCAAGAGCGAGGTTTTCACCAACGCTCCTGCTGGCCTGCAGTTTCCCGGAGACCCTGGAGTTCCATCTAGCTTCGCGAAAAACAACTACTGGAAATTCGAGCCGCGCGCAGGCATTGCCTGGGACCTCAATGGAAATGGCCGGCAAGTTTTGCGCGCCGGGTACGGCCTTTTCTACGATCTCTTTGCCCTCGGTTACTGGAATGATCAGACTGGCGATGCGCCTTGGGGAAAAACCATTACCTTGACCAACCCCGCCGGTGGCTTCACAGATCCATATGCAGGCTATCCCGGCGGGAACCCGTTCCCTTCGCCCCAGCCGCCTCCCAAGACAGCTGACTTTCCCGTCGGCGGCACGTACATCACCTTCCCTCTGCAAGGCAAACAGACCTACACGCATCAATGGAACCTGACCTACGAAGTACAGCCATTCAAAGAGTGGTTGTTCTCCGCCGGATACATCGGAAACATCACGGTCCATGTCTGGAGCGGAGAAGACATCAATGCTGGCGTCTTCATTCCGGGAACATGTGGAGAAGACCCATGCTCCACACCAAACAACCTCGACCAGCGGAGAGTTCTGTACCTCCAGAATCCCGCGTCCGGCTCAGCGTATTCTGACATCTTCCAGGCCGACGATGCTGGCGTCGCCCGCTACGAGGGTCTCCTCCTGAAAGCAGAGCACCGCTTCAGCCACAACTTCACCGTCTTGGCGAACTACACGTATTCCCACTGTATAAGCGATGTCGACTTCATCGGCGACATCGGAGGAGCGCAGACCCAGGACCCCAACAACCTGAAGGGCGAACACGGCAATTGCGGCTTTGACGTGCGCCAAATCTTGAACATCTCGGCCGTAGGGAAATCGCCGCGCTTCAAGAACCCTATGCTGGATAAGCTGGTCGGTACCTGGACGCTGGCACCCATCATCACTGCACGATCAGGAACCTGGTTCACTCCCTTCACGGGGGTCGACAACTCCCTGACAGGCATCGGCCTCGACAGGCCTAATATCGTCGGCAACCCGTACGTGCGCAACCTGAAGACCCTTCAATGGGTCACGCCCGCTGCCTATGTGCCAAATTCCATTGGCGCCTTCGGCAACGCGGGAAATGACTCGCTCGCCGGACCGGGAGCCGTAAATGTGGATGCGGCAATAAGTCGCGACTTCAACATCCGGGAGAGTATGCGTTTCGAACTGAGATTCGAAGCGTTCAACCTCGCAAACCATCCAAACTTCAACAATCCAGACAACATTCTGTCCGACAGCACCTTTGGGCAGATCCAAAGTGATGCGGGACCACGGATCCTCCAGTTCGCCGGAAAATTCCAGTTCTAAACAGTTGTGAGCAAAATGTGATACGAAGATGGGCAGTCACTACATTGCCTTCGCTTCGAGGAAAAACGAAATGGAAAAGCAAGCAACGGAAGAAGTTGATCGAAGAACCTTCGTGAAACAGGCCGTCACCACAGCCGCAGTAATCGGGATGAGTGCGCGCTCCTATGGACGCATCCTGGGATCCAACGATCGCATTCGTATCGGCCATCTGGGATGCGGTGCAAGAAGCTTCGGGCACGCTCATATGGTCCAGCTTGCGTCGAAGCAGACTGCAGTGGAATCCGTCGCGGTTTGTGACATCTGGAGCCTGGCAAGAGAGCGTCGTGCCGGTCAGATCAAAAAGTACACCGGAACAGAACCCCAAGCCTTCAAGTACTCGGAAGAGATGCTGGCGCGCAAAGACATCGATGGCGTGATGATCGCAACCGGAGACTTCCAGCATGCAAAACTGTGTGCAGAGGTTGTGCGAGCCGGGAAGGATTGCTACGTCGAGAAGCCATTCGCAAATGTTCTGTCTGAGGCGAAGGATGCTCGGAACGCAGTTCGGGAATCGAAGCAAGTTGTACAGATGGGGACTCAGCTCCGCAGCCATCCCTATCAGCTTGCAGTTCGTGACATCGTTCGATCCGGTCGGTTGGGTCAGCTCGTTCACGTCGAGCAGGAGTGGAACGTCAACGAAGAGCGCTGGCGCTTCGTCGATGTCGACACGGGCAACTCTGCTCAGATGGAGCAGGATCGCAAACTGGAGTGGAAGCAGTGGCTCTATGGCCGCAAGTCCATGCTTCGCGAAGAAGACACCGACTGGAAGCGTTGGCTGCTAGGCAAGCCAGATCGTCCGTTCGACCCACACGTCTACCTTGAATTTCGGCTGTACAAGGACTTCTCAGCAGGCATCTTTGACCAGTGGATGAGTCATGGCAGTGATCTGCTCCATCTCTGGACTGACGAGACTCATCCGGTGAGCGTAGTGGCCACCGGTGGCAGTTTCGCGTGGAAAGACGATCGCGAAAATCCAGACACGGCGGTGGCTGCCTTCGTCTATCCCAAAGGATTTCTGTACACCTACAAAACGACCTTCGGAAACAGCTATCGCAGCTTCACCCGGATCATGGGCCGAGACGGAACCATCGAAGGCCACGGATGCGAAGGTGGGTTCCTGTTCGCGTCTACACGCGAAGGAGGCCGCGACGAATTCGATGAGGACACCGAGCCCAACTACACAACCGTGCCACTGGTCGCTTCAGCCGCAGAGCATGAGGAAGTTATCCGGGTTCCGGGTGCGGAAGGTCCCAGCTCTCACGGGCCGGACGATGATAGCGAGCTTCACATGATGAATTGGCTCACAGCCATGCGAGCGCGAAAAGACCCAAATGCAAATGTCGATCACGGCTTCTCGCATTCCGTGGCATGCATTATGGCTGCTCAGTCGTACTGGAGCGGAAAGAAAGTTCATTGGAATCCAGCAACGGAGGAGATTGAAAGTTAGCAGAGCAGGCGCAGAGTAGGTTCATTACTGTGCCCAGACTCCAAAGCCCCTCTTGCAGTTTGCCGGCGTGTATAAGTTCCCATCCGGCCAGGAGTGTACCTGGAGAGCCCGGATAGGTAGAAGCATAACAAAGCGCGTAGTTTGTCTCACTTGTCACTTGCCGATTCATGGAGGAGCAATAGCGCATGCCCATTCATCCGCTTGAACCGTTGACTGCGGCCGAGGTCGAAACCGCAGTGGAGCTGATCAAAACGCTCAGCTTCTACAGATCAACTACTCGCATCATCAGTATCAGTTTGCGAGAACCGGAGAAGTCATATGTCTATGAATGGAATGAATCAGATTCCATTCCGCGCCATGCAGAAGCAACCCTGTTCGACAATGCCGCCAATCGGGCATATATCGCGAAGCTCGACATCTCGGAGCGAAGGATCTTAAGTTGGCATGAAGCCCCGCCTGGTGCTCAGCCCACACTCTCCATGGACGAGCAGATCGAATGTGAGCAGGCTGTCCTGCAGAGCGACGAGTTCCGAAATGCGCTCCAGCGTCACCATGGAATAACCGATACCGACCTGGTGATGGTTGATATTTGGAGCGCCGGAAACTACGGCTCAGAAGAAGACTCAACACGACGCCTGGCTCGCCCGCTGTGCTTCCTTCGTAGTGATCGCACTGACAATGGCTACGCCAGGCCCATCGAAGGTATCCGGCCTGTCGTCGATCTCAACACGATGCAGGTCATTCGCGTAGAGGAGCTCGGGACGTGGCCTCTTCCTCGCGATTCAGGCAATTACGCAAGTTCACGAGTTGACAACCAGCGGACAGACATCAAGCCTCTCGAAATCACTCAGCCGGCTGGTCCGGGATTCTCCCTTACCGGAAGAATCCTGCGCTGGCAAAACTGGAGTCTTGTCGTTGGTTTCAACGCACGCGAGGGGCTCACGTTGCACGATGTGCGCTACTTCGATCAAGGCAGACAGCGCCCTATCCTCTATCGAGCCTCGCTTACCGAGATGGTGGTTCCTTACGGAGATCCGCGGCCCACTCAGGTGAGAAAGAATGCGTTCGACGTCGGTGAATATGGCATGGGCATGTGCGCGAACAGCCTGAGACTCGGCTGCGATTGTGTGGGGCACATCGCTTACCTCGATGCGCATCTGTGCGACAGCCGGGGAAGAGCCCTGACCATTGAGAATGCAATTTGTATCCACGAAGAAGACTACGGAATCCTCTGGAAACACACAGATCGTCGCCTTCCGGAAATGCCGGAAGTCCGCCGGTCGCGTCGGCTCGTGGTCTCATCCATCTCGACCGTCGAAAACTACGAGTACGGCTTCTTTTGGTACTTCTACCAGGACGGCAACATTCAGTTTGAAATCAAGCTCACCGGCATCCTCTCTCTCGGAGCAGCGCGCGAGGAAGAAAACCTGAAGCACGGCACAATGATAGCTCCGTCTTTATACGCTCCGAATCATCAACATTTTTTCAACGTACGTCTTGATTTCGGAATTGATGGAATTGCAAACACGGTCCAGCAGATTGATGTAGTGGGTGACAAACTCGACGAATACAACACCTTCGAGAACGCCTTCTACGCGCAACCCACAAATCTCGTAACCGAGCGACAGGCCAGAGCTCACCTCAATCTTGAAACTGCCAGAACGTGGAAGATCGTTAATCCATCTGTGCGCAATGCCATGGGTGCACCGGTTGGCTACAAGTTCTTTCCTGGCGACAACGCATTCCCGCTTGCATCTCGCAATGCGTGGTGGCGTCGTCGTGCAAGCTTTGTCGAGCATCATGTGTGGGTAACGCCGTTCAACGAAGATGAACGTTACGCGGCGGGCGATTTCCCTAATCAAAGTACCGGCGGCGACGGGCTCATCCGTTGGACCGAGGCGGACCGTCCGATCGAAAACACCGACATCGTGTTCTGGTACACCTTCGGCCACACGCATATTCCACGTCCCGAAGACTATCCGGTTATGCCAACCGCTTACATTGGTTTTCTTCTGAAGCCTAACGGTTTCTTCAACAACAATCCGGCGAATGACGTGCCGCCTTCGCCCCCCAAGAAAGCTGGCTCATCCTGCTCGCACTGCTAGTGACAGGGTGAAGTCAGTTCGCCGCATGCTCTGACAAAGACTTCAAACGGAGAATTCATGATCACACTGAAACAAGCTAAAGCAATCATTGAAGCCGCGGAACAAAAGGCCTCGTCTATCGGACAACCAATGAACATCGCTGTCGTAGACGAGGGAGGGAATCTCATCGCTCACGTTCGCATGGACGGTGCTTGGATCGGCAGCATCGACATATCGATGAAGAAGGCCTACACATCGCGTGCCTTTGACATTGCCACCAGAGATCTTGCGCAACATTCCCAATCAGGCGGTCAGTTCTTCGGGATTCACGCCTCAAACGACGGCAAGATCATGATCTTTGCGGGCGGCATTCCATTGCTGAAAGATGGGAAAGTTGTGGGCGCGATCGGCGTGAGTGGCGGATCCGGAGAGCAGGATCACGCGGTCGCCGAAGCGGGTGCAAAGGCCTTTGCGGGCTGATTGCCATGGCCCAATGCCCAAAGTCGCAAAAGGAAACGCTTGAGGTTGAATGGTCGACTCGCATCCGCCACACCTGGCAGGGAGCGAGAGAACGAGGCGCGAAGAATATGAAGCGGACAATGATGTTGTTGACCTGGATAGCCGGTGCGAGTCTTGCCGTAGCCCAGTCCTACGTACCGCCACCGGAATCCGCTGGAGGCTGGCGTTGGTGCAAGAATCCTGCTGAGGTTCGCAAACTTGGTGGAATGGATCCCGACAAACTTCAGCTGATCAAGGAAAAGCAGTTGAGGTTGTTTCAGGGGCCTTGGCAGATCGTCATCATCCATCACGGGTACCTGGTTGCAGAGTGGTACGGCGTGCCGACCATGCCAACCACCACCTTCGATGGCTGGTCGAGCACAAAGTCCTCGACAGGCATCGCCTTCGGCTTGCTGCTCGACGACAGCCGCCATCATAAGCTCCCTCACGACGCACAGGTTACCCTCGACACGCCGATTTACGATCATGTGCCGGAGGGTTTTCCTCTCTCGGATCCAGGCAAAAAAGACATCCTGCTTCGCCACATTCTCTCGATGTCATCCGGAATCCCAGGTGAGGATCATGGCCTTATCGGCCTAAGTTCGGCGCCTGGCGGTGGCGACTTTGAAATCGCCCTCGGCAAGCAGGCGGACCGCTTCGGATACTGGGCCTCGCACTTGACGAGCAAACCCGGCACTGCATGGGAATACTCCGATGCGGGCTTCGAGCATCTTTCGTTGTTCTTTTATCACGTGACAGGACGGGAAATCGCCGACGTGATGAAGGAGCGGGTCTTCGATCCGATCGGCGTCGAAAATTTTGGTTGGGATCGTCAGGGCGGTGTCGCAGGCAACATCGGTCCTCACACCAATCCTCACAGTGGCTTGCGCTTTTCCGCTCGCGATTTCGTTCGCGTCGGTTATCTCATGGCTCATGGCGGCAAATGGGGCGACAAGCAGATCGTCCCTGAATGGTGGGTCGAAGAAGCCACAAAATCCTCTCAACAAATGAACCCAAGTTATGGATACACATTCTGGGTGAACACAACCGGCGCTCTTTGGCCCACTGCCCCCCGGGATGCATTCGCGTTCCGCGGCTTCACCGCCAGCAGGCTTTACGTCGTACCGTCCCTCGATCTTGTTGTAGCTCGTTTGGGATACGCACCTCAGAATTGGGGCGAAGAGAACCTGCTGCCTGCTGTCATCGCAGCCGTGTCCGACTCGCCTTCCACCGCTCAGAAATAATCCTCTTACTGTGCTTCAACTTTTAACTCGAACGATTGAACACCGGAGACACCATAAAAGAGAAAGGTCAGTGCATTGGTCATCATAGAAGGCCCGTATCTAAGCGACATATTCGATCAACCGCGCGCTCTTCGGGATACACTCGCAGCTCTGAAGTCTTCTCCAAGCCTCAATGGCATCATCCATGCCATCAAGGCTGCGGACTACGATCAGATTGTACTTACCGGTATGGGCGGATCGTACCTGGTTCTCTATCCGTTGTTTCTGACTCTCACAAAGCTCGGCCTGCCGGTCCGTATGGCTGAGACGTCAGAATTGATCCACTTCATGCCTCACCTGATCAACGCCCGAAACCTGCTGGTGGTCGTTTCTCAGTCGGGCCGAAGCGGCGAAATCGTCCGATTAGTGAAAGAGAAATCGAATCGCCCCAAAATCGTCGCGATCACTAACGATGCATCCTCGCCTCTTGCCGAAGGCGCGGACATCGCAGCGCTGATTTTGGCCGGCCCTGAAGCATCCGGAGCCTGCAAGACGACGACGGCCACCCTCCTGACGCTCGCCCTGATCAGCCACGCCCTCGCTACTGGAGATATTGCTTCTACTCTCTCGCTTCTTGAGCCAGTCGTCTCCGCGGTCGAAACCTACCTGGGTAGCTTTAGAGAGCACGTTGATCAGTTGAGTGAAGCCTTGCGAGGCTCCCATCACATGTTCATCACCGGTCGCGGGCAGTCTCTCCCGGCAGCCGGAGTTGGTGGCATGCTGATGAAGGAAACAGCCCATTTCCACTCTGAAGGAATGGGGAGCGCTGCATTCAGACATGGTCCCTTCGAGATGCTTCGCCCAGATTGTTTCGTACTGGTATTCGAAGGCGATGCTGCAGTAGCTCCGCTGAATAAGTCGCTAGTAGCCGATGTGCGCAATACGGGCGCCCGGGCCCAGTTGATCGGTCCCTCGGCCGAGCTCTCAGCGCTTAGGCTCCCCGAAGTTCACGCCGAGATTCGCCCCATCCTGGAGATGCTCCCGCTGCAAATGGTATCTCTGTCATTGGCCGCTCTCGATGGCCGAGAAGCGGGAAAATTCGAAAGAATTGGCAAAGTGACAACAGAAGAGTGAAAGATCTAGTACATTCTCTGACGAATGCAACTGGACCACGCATTTGGGGGCGTAATGAAACAATTCTCAATCGGAGTTGATCTCGGCGGAACGAACCTTCGTTCTGCTGTCTACACTCCGGATGGTGGTCTTCAAGACAGGCGATCAATTCATACAAGGCTAGAAGACGGGCCGGAGGCTGTTGCTGAAGATATCTGCCGCATGATCGCGGAGGCGAAATCCTCGCAGCCGGGTCAATCTTGCATCGGCGTTTGCGTCGGCGCACCCGGGCCTCTCGAATTGCCAATCGGCCGATTTCATACTCCGCCCAACCTGCCCGGATGGGACGGCTTCAATCTCAGCGAAGTTCTTCAACGCAATCTTGATATTCCGTTCTATATCGATAACGATGCCAATGTTGCCGCCTTGGCAGAGTGCCATCTGGGAAGTGGAAAGCAACTGGGTCTCGATAGCCTCAATATGCTCACCTTAGGCACCGGTGTCGGACACGGCATTATCCAGGACGGCCGGATTCTGCACGGCGCAAATGGACTCGCGGGCGAGGCAGGCCATGTTGCTGTTTGGCCCGACGGTGAACCATGTAATTGTGGCAACCGGGGTTGCCTCGAGATGTATGCGACGGCAAAGACCTTTCATCGTGAAGCGACCCGGCGGGCCGCAGCCGGAGCACCCGGCATTCGAGCGATGCTCGAACGCTCACCCGAAGCCTCACCGAGCGATCTGTACGCACTTGCCACCCATGGCGATGCGGATGCGCGCGCGATCTTTGCAGACGCAGGACGAGCCATTGGCATCTGCATTGCTTCGCTGATCAACACCATGAATCCCGCACTCGTCGTTGTTGCGGGTGGGATCTCTGACGCCTGGCTCCTGCTTTCGCCGACCATCTTCGAAGAACTTGAAAGTCGCAGCTACATCTATCGGCTCACGAAGCCCGGCTCGCGGTTCAAACAGAACACCATCGTGCAAAGGGCAGCACTCGGTTCAGATGCTGGTCTCATCGGGGCTGCACTCTATCCCTTCGTCTACGGAGAACGCCAATGACATCGGCAGCTGCGAAGTGCGCTCGGCGGTGCTCGCTTGCGCTGATCCAGCTTGCGCTCCATCCTTTTTCTTCTCCACATCGGCCTCATGGGGTGAGCTAGCGTGTCGATAACGCGAAGGCACATCCTTGTCGGGGCCGGAGGAGTGATCGGCGCATCAGCATTTGACTCATTACCGCTTGATGCCGCCGAACCCCACACTCGCGCCGCCGGCGAAAAAAGTGATGAGAAGGGAACTAAACCCTCCACCCAATCGATCCCACAGAAGCGTGGATTCAACGAGCTTTATCGAGGCGAATATCTCAACCACATTGCCTTCCCGCTCGGGGGGATCGGCGCTGGCATGTTTTGCCTTGAAGGAATGGGCAGTCTCACCAAGTTCTCCCTGCGCAACCACCCTGATTTGCTGAGTGAGCCAAAGCTGTTCGCGGCAATCTGCATCAAGGGCAAGCCAAATATCGCTCGCGTCCTTGAAGGGCCGGTACCGGTCTGGAAGCTGCGGCCCTTTTTCCCCGCACCGGACGGAACCTATCCTGGAGGTTGCTGGGGCCTTCCACGATTCCAGGAAGCCACATTCGAAAATCGTTTTCCGTTTGCAACCGTTCGCCTCGCGGACTCCGATATGCCGGTCGACGTCGCAATCACTGGATGGAGCCCATTTTCCCCAGGCGATTCTGATAATTCAAGCCTGCCTGTCGCCGCCATCGAATATCGCTTCCTCAACCGAACCTCAGCACCGATTGAAGCAGTCTTCTCGTTTCATGCCCCGAACATCCTCGCGCATCATCAGAGTTCAACTGAGAAGGCAACGCCATCCGATCGCATTCGTAGTCTCGCCAATGGATTCGTTCTGTGTAGTCATTCAACGGAGTCAAGGCCCTGGGATGATGCATCGCTGTCAATTTCGATCGACGATCCTTCGGTAACCATCAATCCGGCGTGGATGCGCGGCATTGATTCGCCGCAGCTCGTGTGGAAAGACGTTGAGTCTGCACAGCTGAAGTCCGGGTCTCCATTGACCGACAGCCCCTCTCCCGGAGCATCGCTGTTCGTCCCCCTCTCCTTGGCGCCCGGCGAGGCGAAGACCCTGACCCTGCGCTTCTCCTGGTTCACACCCAAATCGAATCTCTTCAAGCCCGCTGAGATCGATATGGATTGCGAGTTGGTCGATTGCGACCAGGTAAGCTGCAAGCCACTCCAGGGAACCTACAAGCCCTGGTATGTTAGTCGCTTCTCCAGCGTCGATGCTGTTGCTCTCTATTGGCAACAGAACTACCGGGCTTTGCGCGATGCCGCCGATTGTTTTTCGCGTTCGCTATACGACACCACCCTGCCTCCTGAAGTCCTCGAAGCGGTCGCATGCAATCTCGCCATCCTCAAATCGCCTACGATTCTTCGCCAGCATGACGGCCGCCTGTGGGGATGGGAGGGTACTCGCGAAACGGATGGCTCTTGCTATGGTTCCTCGACGCATGTCTGGAACTACGCCCAGACTATCTCTCATCTCTTCCCCGATCTCGAGCGAACTTTACGTGAAACTGAGTTCGGCTGCAACCAGAACGAAGAAGGCCAACAGCTTTGCCGCGCTGCGTTACCCATCCGGCCGCTCAATGCGGCCCACGCTGCCCCCGACGCTGCAGATGGCCAACTGGGCGGGATCGTCAAGTTCTATCGCGATTGGCGGATTAGTGGAGACACTGCGTGGCTGCGTCAATGGTGGCCGAAGATTCGCGCAAGCCTCGACTACTGCATCCGTACCTGGGATCCACAGCATAGGGGAGTGATCGAAGAGCCCCATATCAATACCTACGATGTCGAATTTTGGGGCGCGGACAGCATGTGCACCTCTCTCTACCTCGCCGCTCTGAAGGCCGCAGTGGCGATGGGCAATACACTCTCCCAAGACACACAGGACTATGCTGCGCTGGCTGCCAGATGCTCCGATCGTCTGCAGCTGCTCTTCAACGGAGAGTACTTCACCCAGAATTCAAATTGGCGCGAACTGCGCACCCATTATCCCAGGGTAGACGCCGACTCTCCCGCCTATCCCGAGTTCTTGGAATTAGCAAAAAAAGAAGGCCCGCCCTATCAATACGGCGCGGGGTGCCTCTCCGATGGCCTCTTCGGCGCATGGTTCGCCTTCGTATGTGGATTGGGTGAACTGGTGGACTCCGAAAAAACTGAACACCATCTGCTTGCGGTCCATCGGCATAACTTCAAACGCGATCTCTCCGGCCACGCCAATACGAGGCGGCCGCATTTCGCCTGCGGCAACGAAGCCGGCCTCCTCACATGCTCGTGGCCGCGGGGCGGACGGCCGTCATTGGCAATGATTTATGCAGACGAGATCTGGACAGGAGTTGAGCATCAGGTGGCCTCTCATCTAATCTCTCGCGGCAAAATCAAGGAGGGACTTGAAATAGTAAGGGCATGTCGAAGCCGATACGACGGTCAGGTCAGGAACCCATTCGACGAAATTGAAGCAGGGCATTGGTATGCCCGCTCCATGTCTTCCTTCGCCCTCTTGCAGGCTTTCAGCGGAGCACGATTCGATGCGGTCGAAAAGGTTCTCTACTTGGAACCGCCCATCCAAGGGGATTTCCGCTGCTTCCTCTCGACCGCTACTGGATTCGGAGCTGTAGGTGTAAAGGACGGTAAGCCCTTCATCGAAGTGGCATCCGGGCAAATCCCCTGCAAGGAGATCAAATACAAAAATGCATGATCCCGCCCGCCAATGCATCCCGCAGCCATCGGTACTCTGCCGTCGACTGCGGACGGCAATCATGATTGCCTCATGCGCAGTGCTCGTTCTCCTCAGTTCGCAATTGCGCGCGCAAACGGCGCCTGGCTCCTTGCAAGTTCCGGACGACGGACCTCCAGATCCGGCCTACGTGCAGGTCCCTGAAGATCCAAGCCTTCCTCGTGTGCTGATTATGGGTGACTCCATTTCGATGGGGTACACCTGGGAGGTGCGCAAGTTGCTCGCAGGAAAAGCCAATGTTCAGCATCCGGCTGTGAACTGCGGTCCAAGCCAGTTCGGGGCAGAGCACGTCGCTCAATGGCTCGGACAAAAGGCCTGGCAAGTAATCTACTTCAACTTCGGACTTCACGATATCAAGTACCTGAACGACAACGGCGACTACGTAACTCCCGACAAAGGCAAGCAGGTCGCTTCAATCGAGCAGTACAGGACCAATCTTCGAAACGTTATCGTCGCTCTGCGGCGCACTGGCGCCAAACTTATTTTTGCAACTACAACGCCAGTGCCCATTGGAGCGGTTGGCCGTGTTCCCGGTGACGAGGTTCGCTACAACGCAGCAGCCACGGAAATCATGCAGGAATCAGGGATAGAAGTAGATGATCTCTGGAGCCTCGTTAAGCCCTCGTTGCACGCGGTCCAACAGCCCAAGAACGTTCACTTCAACGCCGAAGGTTATCGCGTTTTAGGAGTCGAGGTTGCGAGCCGCATTGAACGCGACCTTCCCGATGCAAAGCAAAATTGATTTGAGAGATGTGGCTGGTAAGAAATTGGCGGCAGCAATGAAACTCACCAAACCAGGCATAAGATTCGTCGTCGTTCTGACTAGCGCCATGCTCGTCTTGGCAGCCGCCGCCCAGGAGATGCATTACCCGCCCGACGGTCAGCAAATCCCACCCAGCAAGTGCCTCGTCTTGCGGGACGATTCAGAAGCGTCCAACCTCCCCTGTTCGCAGTTCGATCATCAGGTGTGGCTGGCCGACATTACGCATTGGCGGAACGAACGCAGGATTCGGGTCGGTCTCGATTCCTCGCGCTACACCCTCGACGCGCTCAAGTGGACTCAGTCAAGTTTTGTCCAGCCGCAGATGATGGTTCACGATCGCTTCTTCTACGACGTTGTCGCGGGCAAGTACACCGTCGACCGCTATCTTCAAGATCTTGATGATCGCTACGGTGGAATCGATGCCGTGCTGGTCTGGCCCACATATCCCAACCTCGGAATCGACGATCGAAATCAGCTCGATATGTGGCTATCCATGCCCGGAGGACTCGCTGGTCTCCGCCAAATGGTCGCCGATTTCCATCGGCGAGGCGTGCGCGTCTTCTTCCCGATGATGATGTGGGATGAAGGAACCAGGGATCCCGGCAAGAGCTGGCAAGACGCAATTGCGGAACTGATGAAAGAGATCGATGCCGACGGAATCAACGGCGATACACAGGATGGTGTGCCTCTTTCCTTTTCGCTCTCGGCCGAAAAACTCGGCCATCCTCTCGCGTTCGAACCGGAGCACGGTCCGCACGACGAGGGGCTTGCCTGGAATCTGCTGACCTGGGGCGACTATCGATTCCAGCGGATCCCCGCGGTCGATCGGTTTCGCTGGCTTGAGCCTCGTCACCAGGTCAACGTCCAGGATCGCTGGGCTCGGAACAAAACCGACAATCTACAGTTTGCGTTTTTCAACGGTGAAGGCTGGGAGAGCTGGGAAAACATCTGGGGAATCTGGAATGGGATCACCGCGCGCGATGGCGAAGCCATGCGCCGTATCGCGACGATCGAGCGCGCTATGTCTTCGCTTCTGGTGAGCCAGCAATGGGAACCGTTCTACCCAATGGAAAGGGACGGGGTGTACGCAAGCCGCTGGCCGCAGGACAATCGCACGCTGTGGACGATCGTCAATCGCAATGAATATGACGTGAGCGGAATGCAGATGAACGTTGCATATAAGCCCGATGTGCACTTTCTCGACCTTTACCACGGGCTTGAATTACAACCTCAAATCGAACAAGGTAAGGCCACTCTGAGCTTTCGGATTGAAGGCCACGGATTCGGCGCCATCCTTGCCGTCGACGGCCCAACAGATGCGGCTACCCTGCAGCTGTTGGCAAAAATGAAAACCCTTACCGCTAAAGATCTTGCTAGCTACCCGCACGAATGGAAGCCGATTCCGCAACACATGGTCGACATCCCACTGACATCCCCAGCGCAGTCCACGCCTCCCGGTATGGTCCGCATCGAAGGCGGCGACTTCATCTTCAAAGTGAATGGCCTCGAGATTGAAGGCTCCAACGATGCAGGCACCGACGTGCAATATCCATGGGAAGACACGCCCCGACGTTTTCACGTGCATCCGATGCGCATGCCCTCTTTCTACATTGATAAATATCCTGTAACGAACAGTGAGTTCAAAAAATTCATCGATGACACTCACTACGCGCCGCGGGATAAGAGCAATTTTCTCAAAGACTGGACAAATGGTTCGTTTCCTCAAGGAGCAGGCAACAAACCTGTAACCTGGGTCTCGCTTGAAGATGCGCGCGAGTATGCCCGTTGGGCAGGAAAACGCTTGCCCCACGAGTGGGAATGGCAGTACGCCGCTCAGGGCCGCGACGGTCGTGTCTACCCCTGGGGAACTTGTGACTGGCTCGCGCCCGTTACCAGTGGCGGTCCCTACTCTTGTCCATGGCAAATCGATCCTGAAGCCGCGCCTGCACCTGCGCCTGACATTGGCCGGATCATGGCACAAGCCAGCGATGTTGACGCGCATCCTCGCGGCGCGAGCCCCTTCGGTGCAATGGACATGGTTGGAAATGTCTGGCAGTGGACCGACGAGTATCTCGATAACCACACCCGCGCGGCAATCCTTCGAGGTGGCAGCCATTATCGGCCCCAGGGTTCAAAGTGGTATTTCCCCCAGGCGTATCGCAACGACCAGCACGGAAAGCTACTTCTCATGGCTCCGGGCTACGACCGCTCAGGGGCAATCGGGTTTCGATGTGTGAAGGATTCACAGCATCAGGGTGCATCTTTGTGAGGTCTGGAAAATGGCAAATGAGCAGCGCGATGAAACGTGCAGCCTGCGGTCACCGGTTCGCGCGGTGATCTTCGATTGTGACGGAGTGCTCGTCGATAGTGAAGTGCTTGGCCTGCGCGCACTGCAAATGGCCCTCCAGGACGCTGGACTGGAGATGCCGATGGAGTCGCTCACAAGGTTTTCCGGTCGCAGTCACCATGAAACCCTCGCCGAACTTGAACAGGAGTCCGGAGTCTCTTTGCTCGGAAATAATTTGGATGAGCGCTTGCAGCTCCATTACATGGGCCTCGTTCGCTCAAGTGGATTACGCTCCTGCCCGGGCATTCCAGAATTGATCGCGGCGCTCAAACAGAAAAGCATCCCTTTCACTCTGGCATCTTCCGGCCCTCGCCAGAAGGTCCTCCTCAGCTTGCGCAGCGTTGGACTCGAGCCGGAGTTCCCAGACTTCATCTCCGGAGACGATGTCTCGCGCGCCAAACCTGCGCCGGATCCTTACCTGGCAGCAGCCGCCATATTGAATATCAAGGCCTCTGACTGCTTAGCCATCGAGGACTCACCAAATGGAATCCGCTCGGCCCGCGCCGCTGGAATGCAGGTCATCGCAGTGACGAACACATACAAGAGAGAGATGCTGGCGGAAGCCGACTTCATCGTCGATGACATTCAAAAACTTGCTATATCAAAAACCGGACGGATCGAAGTGATCTGAGGACGCGTCCATGCATGAAGGTGGATTCGCCAGAAATCGAGAGAGTAAGAAGATGCAGGTGAACATGCCCATTTCCAAATCGATGCTTATGTTTCTTTCCGCCATTGCGCTTTTCTTCACGGCCGATCGCGCCTTTGCTGTGCGAGTCCTGGTGTTTTCACGAGTCGTTCCCGGTTCATACCGTCATGCCTCGATCGAAGCAGGCGTTACGGCGATCCGCGAGATCGGAATCGAGCGAGGCTGGCGCGTCGATGTCAACGACGATCCTGCAGTCTTCAATCATGATGATCTCTCCAGATACGACGTCGTGGTCTGGAACAACACCGGCGGCGACCTCTTGAGTGAGCAGGAACGAGAAGCCTTCCAAGGGTACATACAACACGGAGGCGGGTACGTCGGCATCCACATGGCTGCGTCGGGTCAAGACGTAACGGAACCGAACTGGCCGTGGTACGAGCGGTTGGTGGGAGCTCGATTCAAAGACCATCCTGACGGAACTCCCACTGCACAACTGACCGTGACGTCAGACCACCCCTCGACAGCGGATCTGCCGCACCGATGGAACCACACCGACGAATGGTATGAATGGGTTGAGCAGCCGGAGCTCAAATCCGCGGTCTATGTTCTCCTCACCGTCGATGAGCACTCCTACGGCGCTGGAAATGGTTTTCACGCAATATCGTGGTGCCACGACTTCGAAGGAGGACGGGCGTTCTACACAGCACTGGGACACACTGCAGCATCCTTTGAAGAAAGCAATTTCCGCTCGCACCTCGCCGAAGGCATCCGCTGGGCATCAGAGCGTAGCCCAAATCTTGGTCCGTCAACGATCGAGACGTCGGGACTGATCGTTGACCTCGATGCCGACAAGGGTGTCGCGCTCGAAGATGGAAATCATGTCTCGTCTTGGACAAATCAGGTTTCCGAAAGTATTGCGAAGGATTTCAAGAAGAGAGATGAAGGGCGGAAGGAAGCGGGCTCTGGGCGACCCGCGCTGCGACGTTCTCTACCGGCTTTGGATGGACACAATAGTCTGGTCTTCCGGGAATCGGAGCTGGTCAACGAAAACGAAGATGCATTTCGAAGCCTCATCAACGGGCGTGGATATACGTGGATCGCACTGATGTCACCCTATGCTCAAATCGGCAGATCTCCCAATGTCAACGTATTTCTTGGAAACCTGAAAAATGACGACAAGTATGAGGGATTCTGGGTTGGACTGGACGACGATAACACTCTTTGGATGGGGTCGCGAAACGGCGTTACGTTTGGCCGGTATGACGCGAATAACCCGAAGGTAGTCGGCCCCCGCCTTCAACGGAACCAATGGTATATTGTCGCCGGCAGGATGGGATCAGGGCTCGGTGCAGTTCCGGTAGAGGTCTTCGTGGACAGTAACAATGCTGCAGGCTCGGCGCTCTTCCCGGTGAACCCGAACGCACGTTCCTCGAGACTCTCGGTCGGCCAGGAGCGGGACGCCGTCAACCATCCCGGTGAAGAATCTTTTGATGGGGAACTGGCGAGAGTGCTGCTCTACGACCGGCCATTGACGAACGATGAATTGGGCAACACGATCAATGCGCTCAAGAAAACCTACTTTGGTTCTAATGCAGAATGAGGAGGAATGGTCGATTTGCCGAAGTGCGAACCCTGCACGCGCAAATCTATATTGCGCTGCGCGAACTGGGGCGTGACGTCTTCTTTTGTGGTTAGGCATAGAGTTGCGGTTTGAGCGCCGTTGTTATCATCCGTGTATCAATGAGGTTCCCAATATGACGCCATACTTCGAGCGGCGAGATCGGACAAAATCCGGTGGAGATACTTGGTAAACGGGCAGTTGCCAAAGGATAAGTCGACTGGCGATCCTAAAGTCAAAGGAAAAGGCGGGGGGGAACGAATATACTAGGAAACTGTCTTTGCTTTGCCGGTATTCCTATGAATCGACGTGAATTCCTCTACAATACTGCCTTCGGGTTGGCTGCGGCTGCCCTGGCGCCCGCGCAAGAGCTACCAGCCCAAGAATACGATCGCGACAAACGGCGGCGAGTCGGTTTGATCGGTTGTGGATGGTATGGAAAATCGGATCTGTTCCGGCTGGTGCAGGTATCGCCGGTCGAGATCGTCTCTTTATGCGACGTCGATTCGCAGATGCTCTCGAACGCTGCCGACATATCCGCCGCCCGGCAGCGTTCCAGGAAGAGGCCTCGCACTTACTCCGACTATCGAAAGATGCTTGCCGAGAAAGACCTGGACCTGGTGCTGATTGCACCACCCGACCACTGGCATGCCCTGATCATGATTGAAGCCGCAAAGTCTGGCGCGGACATCTGGGTTCAGAAACCGATTAGCCGCGACGTTCTGGAAGGCAAGGCCATGTTGGCCGCTGCCCGCCGCAACAATCGCGTTGTCCAGGTTGGTCTGCAACGCCGTAGCACGCCTCACCTGGTCGAGGCAAAAGAGCGCTTCATTGAAGAGGGTAAGCTCGGGAAGATCGCGCTTGTCGAGATCTACTGCTACTACCACATGCGCGCGACGGCAAATCCCCCTGATACCACGCCTCCAGCGACTTTGGATTACGATGCGTGGACTGGTCCTGCTCCAATGCGGCCTTACAACAGCTTGGTTCACCCCCGCGGCTGGCGCGCGTTTATGGAGTATGGAAACGGCATTGTGGGTGACATGTGCGTCCACATGCTTGACATGGTACGGTGGATGCTCGGGTTGGGCTGGCCGACGAAGATTGATTCCACCGGCGGAATCTTCGTCGATAAGAAGAGCAAGGCCAACATTTCCGACACCCAGACAGCCACCTTCGATTTCCAGGACCTTCGAGTTGTGTGGCAGCACCGCAGTTGGGGCGAGGCCCCAGATCCAAATTATCCATGGGGCGCAACATTCTACGGTGACAAAGGAACGCTTAAGGCGAGCGTGATGGGATACGACTTTATTCCCCTCGGCGATGGACAGCCTGTTCATAAAGACGTTACCTACGAGTTGGACCAATACCCCGAGGACAAGACTGAAAAGGAACTCGAGAAACACGTTGCGCCCGCCATCCGGCATCATATGCAGAACTTTCTTGCTTCGATCGACACGCGCAGCCGTCCGGTCTCCGACATCGAGCAGGGCTACATTTCAACCGCGTCGTGCATCTTGGCGAACAACTCGATGAAGCTGGGCCGAAGCCTGGCGTGGGATCCAGAGAAGCAGCTCGTGATTGGAGATTCCGAGGCAAATGCACTGTTGCGCCAGGAATATCGAGCGCCTTACACGCATCCCGAAGCTTAGGACAGGCTTGCTATCGCGATTTGTGGCTTGCTCATTCCACCCTTTCAAATCTGCCATCCATGAACTCGCTATATGGCCGGGCCCACTCCTGGCCGTCCTGTCCGCGATAAATAACGACTGCGCATTTGCCCAAAAAGATTGTCGTCCCACTGCAACTTGGCGAAGCCGAGCTGAGATCGAGAATGGCCTCGAAGACATTGGTCTGCCCGATGTTTTGCACCAGTGAGATTGTTCTTGAGGAGTTGCTAGTCTGGCATCCGGTCTGCGGGTATCCCGAGCCGGGAGATTGGCTCTCAATAGCACTATAGATGAAAAGTCTTGGACGAAATTTCTGCGTGGCATTAGCTTCCGAAACATGACGGCGAAGAACATCATCGCTCGGAGGAGCAAATGCTCAAACATTCCACTACGTTCTCCCGCTTGCAAAAAAGCGGGAACGATTCATCCCCAAGCCAAACCTCCATCAACTTGCACGTCTATTCACCCCTTACCTATTTGCGATGGCCTTTGCCACCGCAGCTCACGCCCAGGGGACGATGGACTTCTCCGGAGCGCAGACACTCATGGGGGCATTCAAAACAGTGCGTGATTCAGGATACTCGCTCTTCGGCTTCAAGCAGATAGCGCCTCAAGCTGATCACTTGGATTGAAGCATTGTGGCGCTATCTGTTTTATATGTATGGTTATTTATAACTAGAAAATAAATTTCAGAGCGCCTTGTCCTATGCGTGGATCGCGGGCGCTGCTGACCACGCCAAAATTACTCAGAGAGCCATAATCGCCGGCTGGATTCTCGAACTGGACGTGGTTGAAGGCGTTGAACATCTCAACCCGGAATTCCAGCGAAGTGTCTTCGGTGATTTTGGTTAGCTTGCGGAGTGCAAAGTCGGTCTGGTTCAAGCCCGGTCCTGAGAACAAGTAATGCCTGGAGGTTCCGAACTTTCCAAGAGGCTCTTCTGTAAATGCGGAAGAAGAGAAGTAGACATTCCCGGGGCGTCGCGGGTCGAACTTTTGAATAGTCTGACCGTTGTAGTCCGGCTCCCCACCCTCAAAGCAGTTGCAAAGCGCACGATCTCCGCTTTCTGTCAGCAGGATTGGGAATCCGCTTGTCAGCCGCGTAATTCCTGAGAGTTGCCATCCGCTCAATAGGCGCATTTTTCTGGGACCGGAAGGAATGTTATAGGCATAACTTACAACGAAGCTATGCTTCATGTTGAATGCCGAAAGGCCGCGGGTTGCTGAATGATCGAAAGGATTGACCCAGACACCGTGATTGCTTGTGCCGGAAAGGTTATCCATCGATTTGGACCAGCTATACGACCCCAGGATCTGCAGATCGCCAACGACTTTTTGCACACTGGTTTGAAAGGCGTTATAGCTTGACGAGACGAACGTGGCTATCTCTGGAACTGTCGTAAAGTCGAGTTGTCCCTGGCCTAACAATCTTCCTGAAGTCACGGAGTGAGGTCGGGTTCCCGCATACGTCTGGCCATTGACATCGTAGATGGAGTCTTCGCCAAACGGCCCGCAATTTCCCCCCTGCGCTGTGATTTCGAGACAGGTTGAAGCGACACCGGGATTGAGATCCGACAACGCCAGCAGGTGACGCCCGGACGTGCCGACATAAGCCAGTGTGACTATGGTTGAACTGCTCAACTGGCGCTGTAGGTTGAAGTTATATTGCTCCGCGTAGGGAGTTACGTTGGATTTGACGAATACGGAAGCGCTGCCGAAAGGAAGAAAGGTCGCCCAATTCACATCGTTGCCCGATGTCGGCGGAGCATAGGGGAAACGCTGCCCCGGATTCTGGCCCTGGCGTCCGTTGTACGGCTGATCAAGATAATCCAGAACAGGGCTCTGAAAGTAAATCGCAAAAGGCGGATTGCCCAACTCCTGCCCGTTCGTAGCCTGGCCGTAGGCTGTGTAAAAGATGCCGTAGCCGGCGCGGATGCTGGTTTTTCCCGGACCACCTAATATCTTGCCCAGCGCCCCTTCCGAGGCAGAGGGTGAGTAGGCGATTCCAATGCGAGGAGCAAAGTCGTTATAGCGTATTGGTGCAAGAGTTGATGGAATACCTGCATCGCCGGGAAAGAGCAGCCCCTCGGGTGCACCCGGGAATCGCGTGGACTGCTGACCCCACTCGATAGTCTGCAGGCGGTTGCTTGTATCCGACCACGGCACAGTCATATCCCAGCGCACGCCGTAATTGATGGTCAGGTTCGAGAGCGCTTTGAAACTGTCTTGCGCATAGAGACCAGCGTACTTGCTTCTTGCATTCAGCGCGCCGGGGCTGGCTTGAATGAAAAGGTCCGGAGTGCCAAGCAGGAAATCTGCGAAATCGTTGCCAGTCTCTGTTCCTTGGAAGGTGAAGTCTCCATTCTCGGAGTAGGTCAGCAGCGAGTTTATTTGAAAGAGTCGGAATTGCCCGCCAACTTTGATGCTGTGGCGCCCGATGATCTTTGAGAAGCTGTCGGAAACCGCATAGGTGTTCTCGTTCTGGTGCATGGTGTTGTCGTACATGCCGAAATTCAGGCCCAGTTGTGAAAGAGCGACCTGCGGCACTCCTTCAAATTGCGACGGTGGAACAATCCCATTGCCTGTAGTCTGGAACCCAAGTTTTGCAAGGGTTCCGGCGCCTACGCCGCCAGTTGGAGTACCGCCGCCGTTGGCAAAACGCGTAAAGCTGATCTGCGCTTCATTTACGGCCGAGGAGCCGATCGTTAATTCATTGGTCAGACTGGCGTTCTGTGCTTTCGTCGGAGTTTGCGATCCGAAACCAGGAACATTTGACTCTGGATACGGAGAGGTAACATCGGCTTTATCCAGAAAGTAGTAGGCTACCCAGCTTCCTAGATGACTGGTTCTCCAATCGATGCGCTCACCGATTTTGTCGTCATGGATGATTTGGTTATTTCCGCTAGTCGTAAACGTTGGAGTGCTTCCGTTTGTTCCGTTTGGCTCGGGGATGTACTGCAATGTGCCAATTGCGGCTGGCGACCATGCGCCGGTTGGAATTACCGCGCCAGGAAAGACGCACATGCCTGCCTGCGCATCCGAGATCGTATTGCATCCGGAAACCCAGTAGGGCTCACCGGAGTTTACGGTATATCCAAGGCGCTGAGTAAGAACGGCGTTCATGCTGTTAGGACCAGCGCCACCACGAACCACGCCTGTGATTGGGTTATAACCAACCGTTGTCAGATCCGAGAGGTCCCCGGTCCTTTCTTGCGAAGACGGTACATGCAGCAGAGGCGTGGTTGCACCTGACTCCAGTCGTGTGCCCTGGTAGTCAGAGAAGAAGAAGAGACGATTCTTGATGACCGGGCGGCCGCCGGCCGCGCCAAACTGATTCTGCTTAAGCGAGCCTTTCGGCCCAGATGTATTGAAGTAGTTGCGGGCATCGAGTGCGCTGTTTCTCAGAAACTCGTATGCGGTTCCATGAAACTGGTTGGTTCCTGATTTCGTAACCACATTGATAATACCGCCAGAAAAGTGGCCATATTCGGCATCGTATGTATCGGTAATGACCTTGAATTCCTGGATCGAGTCGAGCGAGGGGATTACCGTAGCTCCGTTTCTCACGTTCTCTTCAACATCAGCACCGTTGACGAGAAACGCATTTGCATCTTCACGTGCGCCATTTACCGACAGGTTTCCCGAAGACAAATTGCCGGAGACCGTGCCTGTGCCCGATGCTCCGGAGCTGATGGGAACCACTCCAGGCTGCAACGCCAGCAGATCGACATAGCTTCTTCCGTTCAGAGGCATGTCGGTCATCTTCTTTGAGTCGATTACCTCGCCAAGCTGTGTGCTGCTCTGCTCCACTTGAACAGCCAGGTCGGATATAGTCACATCGGCAGTCGTCGCCCCGACGGAGAGGGTGAAATCGGATGTGTAGACCTGATTGACGAGAAGGACGATTTCGGAATGTGTAATTGTCGAGAAACCCGGAGCTTCTGAGGTCAGGCTGTAGCCCTGGCCAACAGGTACGGCTATGAATTCATAGAAACCATGATCGTTCGTATGAGCTGTCTTAACCAAGCCCGTCTCTGAATTACGTAGTGTAATCACTGCGGTCGTCACAATAGCTCCTGTGCTGTCCGCAACCGTGCCTTGAATAGTGCCGGCTACATCAGCAGATGCAGGACGGGTGATCCCGGCAAGCACAAGGAAAAGAACTAGTCCGGCAAGCCAACATTTGATTGATCTTTGAGTTCTCATATATCTCCACTGATTTGTTTGACCGAACTGCGATTTGTACCGTATACCAAACCCGCTCTTGGAACAGATATTCCTACTTACTATTGCGCTAACAAACCTTGCAGGAACCAAGCTCTGATGCCGCTGATATCATTCGGAATTTCTTCCGTAGCGACGAAAGAAATATCTCAAGGAACCAGGCGATGGTTCAGAACAAACTGCTACGGCAATCGCGAACTCATGGTGCAGAACTTCAATTTCTTAAATAGTCTCGGCCGTCTCGAATGTCAACAGAAATTTTTCTATTAAATTAAATATTCCAATAGGAAGACAGATTTTAAATGGCTTCATTGAAAATAAGCGCACATTTGTGCGTCTGCGTTGATGAAGAGATGCATTGGGTATTGCCTCTGAGGAGTCATTCTTTGCACAATAGCCTGGCAAAAACATATCCCTCAGAGGCTGGAGGCTGCCCAGCCGCTGTATGAAAAAGGATTGGTGGGACAGCTATCAAAGACAATCAGGGCTTTCAGAGAGCGATTTCGCTGACACGCTGAACCCAGTCACGGGTCCAATCGATGACCTCCCAGCCGAAATCGAGAAAATTGCCGTAGATCATGATGCCATCGATACGTCCATCCTTCAGCCAGCGCAGTCCTGTTTCGCACTGCTTCTGCATAGTTGGCACCGGAAGGGCCATCCACTTTGGGTTGTGGCGCGGATCGTATGCCGTCGTATAGCATCCGAGAATCTTTCGTGTCTTTGGAGCAATCTGTTCGAGCTTCTTGAGATTAGTCTCAAGATTTGCAAGATCCCCTGTCTCCCACGTCCACAACGTGACCACATCAATCTGGTTCAAGTACTCAACGATCGGATCGTTCAACTGATTTGTGTAAAGAGTGACATAGAGGTCTAGTTTCTTTTCCGGTTGCTTTAACTCATGCTGAATGTCGCGTAATTGATCCGGCGTGAGGCTGGCTCCGCCTTTGCGGAAGAAGTCGTCCATGGTGATGCCAACGATATTCGGTGTCTGGCGAGCCATCTCCATAATCTCGCGTCGCTCGCTCGGATTCGTCTTTCCACCTGCGCCAACAATTGACCACACCACGCGCTTCAACAGTTTCTTCGAAGGATATGCGTAGAGATCGAAGGGAGATCGCCATGCCTGATAAAAGCCATCTTCTGTGGGCTGTATGTTCGGCTTGGGATATTGGTTCACCATCATGAGATTGGGTATGCCAAGATACAGCGCGCTCTCGACAGGCGATATAACTGAACGCCTGCCAACAATGTCGTAATCCGCGTTGATAGGGTTACAGAACACCCAGAGCCGGTCGCGAACAGTGCCGGACTGGACAGAGCATACCTGGCCGAGCGCAGGAGAAATCTGAGTGCTTGTGGCTACAGCAGTGGCAAGTCCTAGAAAATTACGACGGTTCATGAACAGCGACCCTCCTTGGTCGATTTCTCGCTGGAACTTATCTCATACCCGCTGCTATATGGAAGGACCTCCCTAGAAAGCTGCAGTCGAAGCAGCTTTCTAGGGAAAACCGAAGTGGCAAACACATAAGATGAGTTCCACATACTTATGACGATTGAGTGGTACACGAACAAAGTCATCTCTTTGCAGCCTTCTGCGTGCTGTGAGAGAGCTAGCGTTCGCTTGAATCGCGGACAACAGAGAGAAGCGATGGCAGCGAATCTCCATCATGGAACTGCGCTACAAACCCCTCAAGGCCGCTCTGAGCACGCCGCCAGTATTCGTATTCGGCATCCCACCTTCCCAGGGCTGTCCCAAGGCGATAGTCGGTGTACTGCGACAACCATGCATCCCGATAATGTGTACGCAGCTGAGTAATGTCATCCATCAGGTCGAATGTGCGGCTGTGTGTCCAGCTATACACTCCGCGATCGAGAGCATCTCTTACCTGGTGCGCGGTAGGATGTGACGGAAGCGTCGACCAGATATCCTTTATTTCAAGAGCATAGATAAACCTCATATCCGCATAGTCCAGCAAACGTGCTCCAACCAGAAAATCCCGGAGCTGGTCTCGCCCTGCGCCAAGAGATTGGGCGTTCAGCAGATGTTCCTGGGCATCTTCAGCAAACAGACGTGCCTGTCGAAGGTTCTCGCGTTGGCTTGCCATGTGTTCCAGTGTGGCTGGTGCGAACGGATCTTTCCACACGGCAATGTTCGAGGATCTTCCAGCAGCTTTCTCAAACGTCACTTCGGCCTTGTTTAACGAAACAAATGCCTGAGCAACTTCCGCGGCAGCAGCCGGCGGATACATGATCCGCGCATACTCTGAGAAAAATGTTGACCTGTCAATTGGCGCTGTCTGCCACGGAGCGATTGCGCCGTATGCAATACCGGGCCACGACATGCGTAACAATACCTGGTTATCGTCGGTCCACAAGGTGTTAATCAGGCCCAGTGTGCTGATTTTTCGGCCTGATGCGAGTAATGTATCAATGTTATCGAATGAAATATCGTAATTGGGCGTAATTTCAACCCAACTGTTTACTCCAGATGCCACCATGGTCGGTATATGGTGTGCGACTAGAGGGTCCAGCCAGAACTTATATTCAGGATCAGGAGAGGCGTCGTAATACCAAGGCACGGCGATGATGTCTCTGGGAAGATTCGGGATAATCTCTGGAATCTTTGCCATGATGTCGGCAAATGCCAGCGAGGTTTTATTACGGGCTTTAAAGGATTTAGTCACATAAGATAATTGATCGATAAAAAGGGTGACAGGTGTTGCCCCTGCTCCCGATTTTTGCGCAGCCTTCTGGATCGCCCATGTTTCGTCGAAGCCGACAAAAACATACGGGGAAGGGAAGAGTTCGGCCAGTTGAGTTATCCAGTCATCAAGCAAAGCCTTCACCTTAGGATTGGTCGGATCAAACTCTCCTCCATGAGGAAAGTCTGCCAGATCCGCATACTTCTCGACCCTAAAAAGGTCGTGCAGATGTCCGTATAGCTCTACAGCTGGAATGACATCGATGTGGCGGGCCTTTCCATAGGTGACGATCTCGCGGATCTGATTCTTGGTGTAGTGTGCGTCAGGATTGAGCAGCCGATATCCGTCGAGTTCTATGTTGGATTCTATGTACAGGCAGTACTGGTTACCCTTCCACTTTGCAAGAAAGTCCAATTGCCTTTTAATTTCATCAACGGTGGTCATTTGCCCTTCGCCGCTGACGTCTACAAAGGTTGCACGGTATGCAGTTGTAGGCCAATCCTGCATTTCCACTGTCGGGAAGTGTGCCGATGAATCATGCCCTTCGATCAGTTGAAGAAGCGTCTGGACGCCATAATAGATCGAGGCAGATGACCGCCCGGTTATCTGAATACCCTGGGTCGTAACACTTAACTTATAGGCCTCCCTTGAGTCTGGACCTGGAGTTTCACCGGGTTGTGGCAGGGCGTCCACGGTGCCGGTCCGAGTCAGGATGATCGCAGCGCCGCTGTTTGGCGCAGATGCAATAGGCAGTTTCAATCCTGTTAATTTCTCGATCCCTTTTTCGAGCTCTTGGGCGGTAAAGCGGTCTTCCGAACTCGGCGCCGACTTGAATCGAATGCTAAGTCCCTTGACCTGTAGATTCGATTCCCCGTAATGAATCGATTGCGGTTGGGGAAGCAGGGAGCGATGTTCCGCCCCCCACATGGAAGGTACGGATAGGCCCAGAAGTCCTGTCAGAAAAGCGGCCCTCAAAGGCAGCATATGCCTTCTCTCAAATTGGACGCGTGAATCGATCGAGCTCAATGTGTAACCTCGCCAGTTTTCAGAAATTGTGCATATTTGACGGCATATTCAGCCTTGTACGCCTTCACAGCATTGGCATAATTCATGTCCGGAGTATCGGTGCGTATCTTGCCGGCTATCGAAAGAGTCTTGCTGCCCGAAGGCATTTCTATTTTTCCATCGACGATCTTGACAGAACGCCCATCTACCTTGGCACCAGTCGCTTCGTAGAACCACGGAACGTGAACAATAACCTTTGCCGGGGCATTGTGGAATTGATTGGCAAGGTTGATGGCAAGCCCATTCTCCGTAATACGCAGGGATGCATCAACTGGTCCGAAGTTGGTAGGTTCGCCATCGATCTCAATGGATTTGCCAGCTTGCAGCCAATCCGGAGAGACTGCAGAGAATAAGTGCAGCTCATCCTTGTACTCCCTCACCAGCATGTTTCGAATGAGTTCGACAAGGACTGCAGAGCTGGATCCATCGGGAAGGATATTACCTTCCATATAGTCACGAGTGCCCCAGGGATAAGTGCCAAACTCCTGCATCGCATGCGTTGACGTCGTATGCAGAAGCAGCGCGTAAAGATCTCCAACGATCTCTTTTTGCGCCTCAGTGCGGCCGCGTACCAACTCGTTTTGAGTAATATCCGGCGTATGCCAGTAATGGAGACGAGGCGTTTCGTCAAAGGTGTATTTGCCATTCTCCTCGGAAAGAGCGAGAGGATAGACATATGGCAATATACCTTCCTTAAAGGTGGCTCGTACTCGTGTATCCGTTGCTGCCACTCTCGGATCGGATGGATCGTACAGTGGCACCGGATACAGAAGATGGAGATTATCCCAGTCATTTCCTACGATGCCGTTGTCGAGAGACGGAGGAACGTAGCCTCCGGTCTTTGCTGTCTGTACGGCTAGGGTCTTGTCGAATGCTTCACGAAACCTCTTGTACTCGGCCTTGAAACGCTCTTCATCGGCTTTCTTGCCCATACTCTTGGCCATCTCAATGGAGCCAAGAATGCCATCGAGCGTCCATAGATCCTGACCGGTCTGACGGGTATCCTTGAGCCATGCATCATCGTAGATGCTGCATGGCGGCATGACTCCAAACGCATCTTTAGTGGTTACATTGATTTCCCAGCTCATTGCTTTCACAACGAATGGGTAGACCTTCTTCAGAAATGACTTATCGTGAGTTAAGACGTAATGACGGTTCCATGCCCACATGATATGGCCGAAGGTCTCCCACATCTGGGAATCCCACTCGAGGCTGAGGTTCCCATCCGGATGCATCTCCTTTGTGGCATAGAGAAGAATATTCCCGGCAATATCCGTCTGGCCCATATCGTCGAGCGCCACTGCCATCAGTGACGTGTCTGTCGGAAAGTAATCGTGGTATTGGAACTTGTTGACTGTTGGTATGTAGTCGTCCCCTACCTTATCGATAGCAAGCAGAGAATAGATAGTGTTGGCAACGAGCGACTGTTGCACCTTCTCCTCGGGGATTTGTATCGGTGATTTCTTTTCTACCAAGCCATTCCAAAGAGAAACCTCTTTCTTGTGAGCGCTATCGTAGTCTGTCTTACTCAGAAGCTCTGATTCGGGGGATGATTGAGGCAGCGGTGCTAGCGGCAACTTAAAATCGAGAATCTTCTCTTCACCAGGTTTAAGTGCAATCCGGTATTGCGCGAAGCCCATTGGGGTATCGGGCCACAGTGTCTCTCCTGAAGATCTTCGCGCCTCTATCTGTCCGCTCAGATAGCGTTGTGCGCGGACCCCGCTGTCACGCACAGCCATTGCGGTTTGCAGCAGGCTGGCGTCCTTAGGGAAGGTATATAGGACCGAGCCGTCACGGATCAGGGAGTTTTCTGAGTACGAATATTTCCAGTTAGGATCAAGCTTCCACTGCCCGGCAGTAAGACGCTTGGGGATCAGATCGGCATTCAGGTTGAAGGCGTTGAAGTCATGGTCAGGGCTGTACAAAGTAAGACGTTGACTGAACCTGTAGTCGGCGCGGCTCCCATCAAGATGTGTCTGCGGCGGATGAATACGAAACGCCGACGCAAGGAATCCGGCATGCGACTCGCTGGTTTCGTTCGATATCGTCACGCGGATCAGATTGATTGGAACGCCACTCAGCGGGCCGCCGACATCCGTCGCTACCATCGAGAATCGGTATGTAAGCCCATCCTGCTTGACCTCATACTGAATGATGGGCAGGTAACCGTGCTCAAGCGTTTTAATGCGTTGATCCACTGGTGTGACCGGATTGCCGGTGAAGAACATCAGCTCACCGAAACCAGTGTAGATATAGCCCTCTGGAGTTACCTCAGACGCTACTGGAGCGTAAAGCGTGCCAAGCACATCCGTCGGGTGCCAGAAATAGGAAAAAGGCTGATCTGGCGGGTCAATGGCAGGATCCAGCATTCCGTGCAGAAGCTGTGCTTGTACGCAACTTGTTCCCAGGGTTAGGATGCATCCGATGGCTCCCGTTACTGCCCGGCGTTGCATCCTCACGTTTCCGCTCAACAGTCTTTGCTTAAAACAGGTCAGCTTCATTGCAATCAATCCCTTCATTGAAGTTCTACAGCACGTTTGATTGCCTCAACCGTTTCCCGAATATCGGAATCGGAATGAGCCGTCGATAAGTACCAGCGTCCATCGGGAAGGACAAGTATGCCTTCGTCGAGCAGGGCGAGCGCAAAGTCGGAGTACTGCTTCGTATTGGCTGCAAGTAGATCGCGATAATTGCGTGGTGTTTTGTCGATAAAGGAGAGATGGAAGACCGAACCGACGCCCGATATTGCAACTGGCAGTCCTGCAGAGTTGAAGATAGCTTGCAGAGCATCCTTCAATCTTGCACCGCGTGCCTCCAGGTCTTTGTACACGGCCCCATCGTCCTTTGCGAGATGGCCGAGAACAGCTTTGGCTACAGCAAGGGTCAATGGATTGCCATTGAGTGTGCCCGCGTGCACTACGCTGCCTGACGCAATGAGATCCATGTATGCTGCTTTACCGGCAAGCACGCTCAACGGCATGCCTCCGCCCACGGCCTTCGCATAGGTTGCCAGGTCGGGAACGACACCAAAGAGACCTTGCGCACCTTGTAAGCCCACGCGAAAACCTGTAATTACTTCATCGAAGATGAGAAGGGAACCTTCTCTTTGAGTGATCGACCGTAGAAACTCCAGAAACCCAGGCTCGGGCATGATGCAGCCGCTATTGCATAGGATGGGCTCGCAAATGACACAAGCTATCTCATCCGGATTGGCTCTGAAGGCAGCTTCCACTCCTTCTCTGTCGTTCCACTGCACGATTACAGCATTCCCCTGCGCTAATTGCCCGTCGCCGACCGGAATGGGACCTTCGCCGTGTGATTGAAGTTCGAGCTTTGTAGGGTGGTAGCTTACCAGAACGCTATCGTCCCACCCGTGATAGTGACCCTCAAATTTAATAAACTTCCTTCGCCGCGTCGCTGCTCGCGCCAGCCGCAAGGCCAGTTGTACGATCTCCGTTCCGCTGTTTGCGAAGCACACGGAGTCAGCGCATGGAATGAATGAAGCGAGCTTTTCCGCCACCTCGAACTCGAGATCATGTTGAGCGCCATAGGTAAGTCCAAGAGGCGCCTGCTCGTTTATCGCTTGTAAGATTTCAGGAGAGGCATGACCGAGAATGTTTGGGCCCCATCCAAGCGTGTAGTCGCAATAGACATTCCCGTCAACATCGTGGATCTTTGCGCCGTCTCCTTTGGAGAAGTACAGCGGATAGGGTCGCGCCGTGCGCCTCAGTCCACTGGATACGCCACCGGCAAGATGCTTTTGTGCGAGCAGCCATCTTTCATAAGAGCTCGCTGTCTTCTTGCGGATGCTCAAGTCTCTTTTTTCAGGGTTGAAAAGAGATGAGCTCAATGTTCTGTTCTGCTCGGTCAGACTTGCGTTGACCACATCCACTGCTGTCTGCTGAATATTCTTTATTCCCATGATAAACCGCTGTCTACCTCAATTAGATCGTTGGGCCCTTACGCCAGGTTTTCTACTACTCGCACTGCGTTTGAAGACTCCTGGAATTATGCATAGGGCTGTGATCGCGGATTCGTCGCTGTTTTCTTACCCGGCTGTGGCCTTGTCAGCGTGCGATGCACTCTCTGATGAAGAAGCCACAGGGAAAGCCTGCCTGTCGCAACTCAGTGCAATGCACGAGCGCAATAACAGAGATTTGCTTTCAGTTTGTACTGCAGTCTTTGTTGCTATACAGCACAACCATCGACAAGCTCCGCGATGATGAAAGCTGCTGAGGTCCGAGGTGGTTTCTCAAACAATCTTGAAAGATCATTTGAGAAACCACTTCAGATCCGTCCCGGCAAACTACCTCCTTGTACAAACACACTGTCTGGCTTAGTCGTACTCCTTAATCCAGGCCCGGCGGAACATTGCCATATCCCCAGGCATGTGTTCCTTGTTTTTGAGAATCAGCCGAGAAAGGAATATGCTTTTCTGGCGTGGGCACCGCGCCAGGTGTCAGTTGAGCAATCAAGCTTGTCCCTGCCTTTACAATCTGCGCAGCCGCTGTGATTTCGAGATTGGTGTAACTGCTCAGACGAGTCTCATAACCACCGCCGTGCGGACCCAGATCTTCCGCCGTGGGAACATAGCCGACTGCGCCATTGGCATAACCGACTACGCATGTTTGCGGAAAATGACTGTCAGACTTGATGTCAAGACCTGCCTGACATGACAACTCCGCAGGATTGGAAACAAAGACCGTCGGGCCGATTTGAATGACCTGAACTTCTGTCGACACAACGGGCTCTTGCTTAACCATGTAGTCCAAGAGAACTGTTTCCTTGGCGAAGGTCCATTTCACGCGGTCCACGGAGTTGCTGTCCTGCTTGACCAGTGCATAAGCTTCCTGAACATGCTTCGAACTTGGAACACGGCGCTTGATTGGCAGCACGGTCGATTTAGCGGCAAGCGGCATCAGATTTCCAGGCACCATGGTAAGCAAAACCTTGACAGCTTCTGCTCCAACTCTGCCTCCGACAAACTCAGCCCATTGTGTATTGAGCGGATGCTTATACGGACTTAGATTGTCAACCTGCGTAACATTTCCCGCGGCTCCCTGCAAAAACACCACAGGCACCTCAGCCCCCATGGCTCCGCGGATCACCCGCTCCATGTAATAGATCCAGTTGGCCGATGCCTGTGCGCCGGTGCCGGGGTTCGTTGTCGCATGGCAGGTGTAGTTGACAATGCATCCCAGGAAGCGGCCATTCTTATCCCACGCGCCAACCACGCTAACCTGCGGGTCGATCGGACCAGCCGGGCTTACGATGTCAGGATTTCCCTGTCCCGGATGTGTGTAGATCAGCCCGTTCTTCATGTGGAACCGCCGGGTGAATCCGACCTTGTCTTCAAAGCCCGTGGCAGAACCACAGAAAGCTTCAAGACGATTCTCATGAGCTCCGCAGACAGCATCTACGATCTGCTGGGTTACATGCTTCACATAGCCGGCATCGGCCATCTGCGATTCGTCATATGCGAGATGACGAATCAGCTCGGGAGCATGGTCAAACTGCCCGGGTTGCATCATTCCGATTGGTCCGCCGGAATGATTGTGAGCCGCACTGATCATCACTGCGTCTGGAGAGATTCCGCAGCGAGACTGGATCTGACTCCTGGCCGCGGCCACCACACTCTCCGGCACGACCACGGAATCAACACCGACCAGTGCAACGCTCATAGCGCCATCGTCGAAAACAGCCGCGCGAACTTTACACCGTTCATGAAACCCTTTGACGAAGTCAGGCCGATAGTTTCCCGGCATCTGCATTCCGATGTCGGGTGTAATATCGCGCTCTTCAAAGCCGGCTTTGAGAAGGCGGCCATCTGCAACTAGATCCACCTGGCCAAAGTATTCCGGAACCAGGTTGGATGGCTCAAGTGGAGCAGCCGTGGCTGGCGTCTCGGCCGCTATGGATTCTAGCGGAAAGACGCTCAACCCTAAGGCAGCGCAAGCTACTGCGTTCTTTTTGAAGAATTCTCTTCTGTTCATCCTGTTTCCTCTTGGTGTCTACCTGGAAGTAATCAGAATTCAATACGGAATCGGCCAATGATTGCGCGAGCACCGCCGGCCTCCACCGCGCCGCCGCCGACATTGATGCCGCCGAGAGGAGCGTAGACGCGGCCAACCTGCGTTGGAACCGAGATGTTGGAGTAAGGAAACGCGTATGTGGGCGTGTTGAAAATGTCCATGAACATTGCCGAAACGTTCGTTCGCACACGCTCTGTTACAGGAATGTCTTTTGCAAGCGTCATGCTAGATACATTGAAGGTCGGCCCTTCAATGATATTGGCGCCGCTGTTGCCGAAATGGCCTTGCTGCGGAACGGCAAAGCAGGAAGCATCGAACCAATGCGTGCTGCTGCGCTTGTCACGGCCAAGGTTACCATTGCAAATGCGGTCAGGAATGCCGCCAATAGTATTTGTGTTCGATGGATCGGATCCAGAGAACGAAGGTGTGAAGTATTGTCCGCCCCGGAAGGTGGAAATCCAGGTGATATTCCAGTTGCCTGCCATCGTGTTTACTGCCGCAGGCACCGAACTTCCGAACCTCTGCCCTTTGCCGAATGGAAGTTTATAAAGGACCATGCCCGTAAACACATTGCGTATCGTGTATGCGTCATGATTCCAGGGATTCAGGTTGTATGGATTCTGAAGGTTCTCCCAGTTGTCCAGGTTGTTGGCATACGTGTAGTGAAGATCGAAGTTGACGTTGCCGGTATTCTTCTTTGCCTCAAGTACTAATGCATCATAGTGCGATGCACCGTTCTGGAAGTTGTATGTGATACCGACAAACTGCGGGTAAGGCCGGCGGGATGGAGTGAAGGGAATCGTGCTGGGCTGGGGAAGGTTGATGCTGGTCGTATAGTTCATCCCTGTTGTGCGCACGCCGGAGTATGCAGCCGAAAAGCCAATATCGCCAACCTGACGCTCGATGCTCACATTAAACTCATGAATCTTGCCATTCGTGATCTCCTTGGGATAGCCAGTAACGCTCTGCGAAGGAATGGTTGCCGTTGCGGTGCTGTCAGGGAATGGATTCGGCATCGAAAACTGAGGCTGACCTTCTGTAAAGCTATTGATGTAAGTCTCCGCGATAAAGAACGGAGCCGGAGAACTTACGAGCGTTGCCGCAAGCGGAGAGCCGCCATTCGCTGTTGCCGCTCCAAGCGCCTGGGAATACAGACCGTATCCGCCTCTAACTACGAACTTATCCGTGATGCGATACGCAGCGCCAACACGGGGCCGGATCAGAGCCTTGTCGGAGTTGGGTAACGGATTTCCTGGGACGATCGTGATCGTCGAAGGATAGAGAGGGCTGACCTTGCTGGCCTTCGAAGGCGAGATGATGACATTTCCTGTGGAGCGATCCCAGTTATAGACAAGTCCATCGTTATAAGTCGGCCATCCTTGCCGCTCCCAACGCAGTCCATAACTCACAGTGAGCTTCGGCGTCAGCTTCCATACATCCTCGGCATAGACGCCGAGTTCGTACGCGTGATCCGTGCGCTCTCCCAGTGGAGCTAGCCGCGAGCTCGTTGTCGGCAAGCCCAGCAGGAAATCCGCATACGCATTGCCGGTGAATGTTCCTGTGTAGTTGAAGGAACCGTAGGTGCCGACCGGATAGGACTTGGTGGTATTCGTCCATGGCCTGACGTTGCCGCCAAACTTGAAAACATGGTTCCCTTTTTGCCATGTCACTGAATCGCTGTATGTGAAAGTGTTGTAACCTGCTGGAATTCCGCCAGGCTGTTGAGTCAGACCGCTGATGCCGGCAATAGTTGTGTTCGGGAAGCCCATCACCTTGACATTGGTGGGATTGACGCCCTGCAGGCCGATAGCAGCCACAGCCTGGTCACCAGTGATCGGAGTGTATCCCAGCTCCTCGATTCCGTCGTGCATATGGTCAACCTGCCATCCAAATTGGAAGTTATTCAGCAAGTTTGGCGTGAAGGTATACGTATCGGAAATCTCGGAAGAGTGGTGATAGCGATTACGCGTCCATGTGCCAACATTTGGAAAGCTGCCCGCCAGTAAGTACGGCGTGATGCGGTTGATATAGTCACCAAAGAGCGAATGTTTCGAAGAAAAGTTATGGTCAATACGAACATTCCAGCTGTCGTACTTGTACAAATCGGATGGGTGAGGGAAGAGATATCCGTAGTTATTTGCCGAGGGACCGGGGGCTCCCTGATTCGCCGTTGGAATGTAGTTCTTTTGCATCGCGAGTGCAACGTTGCTTAGCATTTCCTGCGGAATGGTGTTGTTAGAAAATGTGCCGCCTGTGTACGGGTCTTTTAGCGGAGTGCTTAATTCGGTGAAAATTCCTTGCCGCTCCAGGTCGCTTGGAACATTCTCGTTATTAAATGACGTCGACGGTACCCGCGTCATTGTATAGTCCACATAAAAGAAAGTACGGTCGCGGCGGAGTGGGCCGCTGAATTCGCCGTCGGCGCGATGCGTCTTGAACGACGGTTTGACCGCGTCTGTCGGAAACTTCGCATTGAGCGCGGAGTTCATTTCGTCAAATATCGCTGAGCCGTGGAACTTATTGGATCCGCTCTTGCCGGTCATTGTGAAATTGATTGCGCGGCTGTATTCCGCAGGCGAGATAGATGCAATGACCTGAAGGTCCTCTATGGTTTGTCCGTTATTCACCAGGTTGTACGAACCATCATTACCAATGCCGTCCATCGACTGCTCGATCTGCGAGGTCTGCAGGCCTGCGATCGTGAGCGAAAAGCCGCCTTGCTCGGAGATTACCTGGGGCAGAAATACCATCTGCGCGGTTGGAAATACATTGACGGCTGCGACAGGTGAGTTCTTGTACGTTTCCTTCGTGTATCCAGTTGAGATCTGGGCATTCTCCGTTGCGATAACCGCCTGCCCGCCTGCCGTCACAACTACCTCAGACGAGGTAGAGCCAATCTTCAGCAGTGCATCAATGCGCCGCGTTTCAGCACCTACAATTGCAACGTCGTTGGCGATATATGTTTCGAATCCGGATGAAGTAACCGTGATCTTATAAGTGCCGGGAACCAGGTATGGAATCTGATATTCGCCGTCAGCGTTCGCAGTTGTCGTTCTGGACGCATTCGTGGCGACATTCGTAATTACAACGTTGGCATCAGCTACCGGCGTGCCCGCTGGGTCTGCGACGCGTCCCTGAATCGTTGCTAGGTTGGATTGAGCAAGGCAGTTGAGACATCCGGCGAAGCAGAGTATCAGTGCAACTGCCAGAAGTATTAACCGCGACTTCAAGTTGAGAGCTTGCAGTTCAGTTTTCATTTATGATCCCTCGGATTGAATGTGGCAGTGTAGAACTTGTTCGTGGCACAGCGATTGAAATGAATGGATATCTGCCGGCTATACCTGCTGACATCCGGAATGATTTTCATAGAGGATGAAAGGTTTAAACCCTGCCGCGCCACATCGCAGCTGCGGCAAAGTTCCTTGCTTGACTGAGTGAAATATCAATCCAATTGCGGTGGAAGATTGCCATACGACCATTCATGCGGGCCTAGGCCGGCATTGCTTGCTGCAAATGGCTCGGCTTTCTCCGGAAGAGGCAGCGAGCCCGGCGTCATACGCGCAATCAGAGAAAGGCTAGCGGAGACGATCTGCGAACTGGCGGTGATTTCTAGGTTGGTATGACTGCTGAGCCGCGTCTCGTATCCGCCGCCGTTTGGACCGAAGCAATCCTCCGTGGGAATGTAACCTACTCCGCCATTGGCATAAGAAACCACGCACGTCAGCGGAAAGTGGCTGCCTTTCTTGATGTCGAGGCCGGCTTGGCAAAATAGCTCGGCGGGATTGGAAACAAAAACAGTAGGTCCTACCTGGATGGCCTGTACTTCAACCTGCTCCACAGGAGTTTTCTTGATTAGATAATCTGCCAGCACGGTCTCCTTGGCAAAGAGCCACTTCGCTCGATCCACATATGTTTTGGAATCGTGCTGGACTATCTCATAGGCTTCTTTCACGTGTTCTTTGCTGGGAACACGCCGCTTTATTGGCAGTACGGTCGACTCTGCGTGAAGCGGCAACAGGGTTCCCGGGACAATCGTGAGCAGAACCTTTACGGCCTCAGCTCCAACACGTCCTCCTACGAACTCCGCCCATTGCGTGCTGGGCGGATATTTGTAAGGACTCAGATTGTCGACCTGTGTGACATTTCCGCATGCGCCCTGTAGAAAGACAACGGGCACATCAGCACCCATAGCGCCGCGGATCACTCTTTCCATGTAATAAATCCAGTTGGCAGAGGAGACAGAACCGTTGCCTGGAGCGGTGGTGGCGTGGCAGGTAAAGTTCACAATACAACCTAGGAACTCGCCGTTCGCCTTCCATACTCCGATGACATTAACGGCCGGATCCACTACTCCGGCATACTTGACAATGTCTGGATTGCCTTGACCCGGATGGGTGTAGGTGAGACCGTTCTTCATGTAAAAACGACGGCTGAACGCAACCTTGCTCTCGCTGCCCGTGCCTGCTCCGCATAGCGCCTTTGTGCGGCTTTGATAGGCTTCGCACACCGCGCTAGCAATCTGTTCGGTGATCAGTTGGCGATAACCACGATCAGCGACGGGAGACTCTTCATAAGCTAGTTTCTGAAGGAATTCCGAGGCGTTATCGTACAGTCCCGGCTCGCCGGATACAGGGCCGCCGGAATGATTATGAGAAGCGCCAATCATCACGGATCCCGGAGCAAGTCCGCACCGCTCATGGATTAGTTTACGAGCAGCCTCCACAATATTCCGCGGAATGGAGACAGTATCCGTGCCAACCAGCGCAACCTGTGTAACACCGTCATCGAAAACCACGGCGCGTACCTTACAGCGATCGTGAAACCCGGTCAAATATGTAGGGAAATAGTTGCCGGGATAGCCCATTCCCACGTCAGGAGAGATGTCGCGCTCGGAAAAGCCAACTTTGAGTAATTGCTCTTCGGTCACATCCACCTGGCCAAAGTGCTCGGGCGTCAGTCCTGCTCCCTCAAATGCGGGAGGGGGGATTGCTCCTGGCGCTGCATCTCCCTCTGCCAATCCATATCCATGCACGCCCAATAGCATCCCTGCCAATGCATTCCTTTTAAAGAACTGCCTGCGATTCATATCACGCTCCAGTGAACAGCGTCCGTCTGTTCTCGAATACAGGAAATTACTTGGCCGCGAATTTGGCTTTCTTGGGATAGAGAGCGCCTTGTCGCAGTCAGAAATGTTTTTTAGCTGCCGATCAACTCCGGCGTGTACTCCCGTCTTTCCAAGATTGTGTTTCAATGCCTGAGCAACAATAGCGAATGTGTGCTAGAGTAAAGCCACATCTGAAACAAGTCAATAGAAAGATTTTCGTTTCAATAGAAAGACAATAGATGTGCGGCAACAGGCTTAGCCGCGTATTCACTGAATAGAACGCAAGGAGAGATTTCCGTGGAGCAAGTCGGCATTGGCCTGATTGGTGCGGGTACCTGGGGCGGCGTTCACGCGCAAACCTACACAAATTACCATCGATCGGCATTATTGGCGGTATGCGATCAGAATGAAGAGCGTGCACAAAGAATGGCGACGCTATATGGTGTCAGGCATGTTTACACCAACCATCGCGAGATGTTGCTTAATCCGGATATTCGTGCCGTCGCAGTGGCGACGCCTGATTTCGCCCATCGTGAAATTATCGAAGAAGCTGCGCGCGCCGGCAAAGATATCCTCGTAGAAAAGCCTCTGGCGACGACCCATGAGGATTTAGCCCGCATTGCGGAGGTTATCGCAGCTACGGGAGTCAGGCTTATGGTGGACTTCCACTGCCGGTGGAGTCCGCCGTTGGTTGTGGCCAGGAATGATATTGAATCAGGACACCTGGGCAAAATCGTCTCGGCTTATTTGCGCTTGAACAATACTCTATTTGTTCCTACAAAGATGCTCTCTTGGTCAAAAACCAGTTCGATCCTGTGGTTTCTTGGGAGCCATGCAATTGATACGCTTCGCTATCTCATGGGTGACGAGATAACGCGCGTCTTTTCGGTCTCCAGCGCCGGTGTTTTAAGCGCCCGAGGCATTGATGTGCCGGACATCTATCAAACCATTCTTGAGTTTCGCCAAGGCGGCATCGCAATGCTTGAGAATCACTGGATCATGCCGGATTCGAGCCCACAGTTGAACGACTTCAAAGTAAATATTCTAGGCAGTGAAGGAATGTTCAACCTGGATTTGACACACAATCAGATGATTGAGCGATATCTGGCAGGCACGAGCGACCGCCCGGATGTACTCGATAGCCCACTGATTCGTGGCCGTCATGTCGGTTTCATCCACGAAAGCATCAAGCACTTTGTCGATTGCGTAGCGGATGGGAAACAGCCTGCGGTTACTGTTGAGGATGGTATCCGCGTCTCAAAAGTTATTCTAGCCATTATGGAGAGCGCTAAGACGCGCGAACCCGTTGAGGTGACCTATTAACCATGCACCAGAGCCTCTTGTCTCAATTCACTCTCAAAGACAAATCCGCAATTGTGACAGGCGTCTCCCGCGGGCTTGGAGTCAGCTTCGCTCGCGGATTAGCCAAGGCAGGTTGCAATCTGACGATCACCGCACGCGATCTTGAGGGTTTGCAACGTATAGCCGAGGATCTTCGGCAATATGGAGGATGCGTCATCCCGCTCAAATCGGATGTAACTCAGAGCAGGGATGCTGAAGAGATGGTTGACCGTACCATCCGTGAATTTGGTCATCTAGACATTCTGGTCAACAATGCCGGTATCTCGGCTGTCGCCGACGCGGAATCGATGTCCCAGGCACAATGGCAGAGCGTTATTGATACAAACCTGAGCGGTCTCTTTTATTGTGCGCAGGCCGCTGCTCGCCCTATGTTGAGCCGCGGCTTTGGAAAGATCATTAACATTGCCTCTATGTATGGAATCAGCGCATCAAGCTATGTGTCGCAGGCATCGTATGTCGCCAGCAAAGCTGGGGTGTTGGGACTTACCCGTGAATTGGCCGTCGAATGGGCGCCAAAGGGACTTCATGTCGTTGCGCTTGCTCCCGGATTTTTTCGCTCTGACCAGACAGTCTGGGCATTTGAGAAGAATAAGAATCTGAGCGAGAAACTCCTTGCAAAGGTTCCGATGGCTAGAATGGGCACGCTCGAAGAGCTTGAAGCAACGATCGTCTACTTGGCTTCAGCTGCATCTAATTATATGAACGGTCAATCGCTGGTGCTTGATGGCGGCTTTCTCTCCTGGTGACGTCAGGCTCATCCTTCTATCGTGCCGCATCGTACAGCTGCGTTCCTTGTAAGCCATTGTGCGAAGGATATATCACGAGCTCAGTCATAAATACCCAGGCTTTGCTGGGGGTTTTTACCGCACCTTTCCGCGAGCCGCAACTTTCCATCTTCCAACGATAGAACCACCGCGTGCCAATAAGACCTCATCGTGCATATTAATGCAGGTACAGACATGATTCGGAATTATCGAGAATACCCTGCCAACTTCGAATCCATCGTAGTCATCCGTCACTACAAAGCCATGCTCTTCGTTCAATTTATTCAGAATTGCATCCCGCTCGACCAGCCGTCCATATCCGCTCCTGGGCCCTGCACTGAGCAAGTCGGATGAAAGCGTCTTCGATCCCGCATCAACGATGACCTGCCCTGGAACAGCCGTGGATACTACCGTGGTCACGACGCGCACCGCACAGTCTTCCAGTGCACATAGCCCCTGATAATAAGTATTCAGGTCATTATAAATGTAAGTTCCCGGACGAATCTCTGTAATGCCATCGATGAGATGAGACATCTTCGCTGCCGGAGTCGATCCTGCAGATACGATCTTTCTCGATAAGCCCGCAGCGCCAAATGCGGCAATGGTTGCGGCCACATCTACACTTGCTTGGCGAATCTCCAGCGCGCGCTCTTCTTCGTTGCCCCATACGCTGCCAAAATAAGTAAACATCCCACGTAGACGGATGTTCGGCAGAGTTGCAACTATCTTGCCAAGGGCAGCTGCCGGTTCACCCGCAACAACGCCACAGCGCTTAGAGCCAGAATCGAACTCGATTAAGATGCCCAATTCACCATGTTCTTGGGACGCAATGCGTGAGATTCCCTCTGCAGCCTGGACGGAGTCAACGGCAACGAGGATCTCTGCGGCTCGCGATAACTCTGCAAGCCGGCGAATCTTCCTGTCCCCAAAGATTGGGTGTGCGACAAGAATCTTCCCGGCTCCACTCTCAATCATCACCTCGGCCTCGCCTACCTTCGCGACAGTCAGGCCCAAAGCCCCGAATTCCAGCTGCATTCGTGCGGCTTCCACTGTCTTGTGCGTTTTAATGTGCGGGCGAAGCCCAAGTTGATGAGCCCTGCAGTAAGCGGCCATCTGCGCAACATTTCGTTCCACCACGTCGAGGTCCACGACGACGGCGGGCGTCGATATCTCGCATACCCTCATGCCTATCTCATTTGTCATCTATCCTGCTTTGATGAAGGATACGGGGCGCGTGCATCCTTCTTAGTGCTCATTCGAGTAACCATAGCAAGAAAGCTCACTCTAGCTTTTGTCGGAGGGACCAGTGCATTCAGCAGTCAGGCGGCGGATTCTGTAATTAAACTCCAGGAATTTTGCCTCCCATGCTCTCGCCTCTTCTTCTGTGTATTGATAGAAGCCACGGCCGTTTGCAATTCCGCGACCACCACTTTCGATCACGTCCGACATCAATTTAGGAACCTGGCCTCCAGTGCTGAGATCCGGCAGCAAGTCTTTCATCACGCGCGCATAACTCTCTACGCCCATCAGGTCCATATAGCGAAAAGGTCCTACAAAGGGAATCCACCAGCCAACATCATTGCGCAAGGAGCGATCGACGTCTTCTACGGTACATACACCGGAGTCAACTAGACTGCAGGCCTCGCGATACATGGCGTAAGAGATCCGATTCGTAATAAAGCCACGGATTTCCTTGCGTAAGATGGAAGGCTCCTTGCCCCAATTCTCGGCAAGCTTTGCCACATGCTCTACCAGAGCAGGAGTTGTCACCTCGCCCGGTATGATCTCCATGAACCGGGTGACATGCGCAGGCTCGTCCCAGTGAATTCCAATCACGCGTTCCGGATGCGCCAGGCCTTTTTGCATAAGCGACACCGGCAGCGCTGACGTATTGGTTGCCAGAATACACGTCTCACTAACTACACCTTCGGCTTCGCGTAGAAGAGACCGCTTCATCTCCAGATCTTCAGTGATCGACTCGATCAGGATCTCTGCCTCAGCTGCGTCCTTAATCGAACCGCTCAAAACAAAGTTACTCATCACCAGACCTGCATCGGCAGTGAGCAGGGCCTCGCGCCTCATCTCTTCCAGGAGCTCGCGAATCATCTCTGGAGTAGATGCGCTTGCTGCCAGATCGTTGGTAACGCCTGTCACGCGATGACCAGCTGCCAGTAGACAGGCAACAATACTGCGCCCCATCAACCCTAGTCCTACGACTGCAATCATCCCTTGCTTTATGTCTGTGCTCATCTTTCCTCCTGCTCTGCAAAATCTAACTTTGCTGGCGCCTGCTTGAATCCACGCGTCAGAGCGTAAAGATACAGAATGCCCATCAGAAGCCATGCGCTGCCAATCCATTTAGCCAGTGTCGGCAGGCTCCACCAGATTGTCGCGCACACAGCTAGCCCCAAAGCCGGCATCAAAGCATTGGGCAGAAGTCCGCGTTTGTTACGTTGGAAGTAAAAGGTGCGAATGACGGCAGCGTTCACACCCATGAAGGCAAGAAATGCGCCAAAGTTCAGCACTTCAGCAGCATGTTCGTAGCTCAGAGTAAGTGCGCCAGCCACTGTCGTGACACCTACCAGAATCAGATTGAAAGAGGGAGTGTTCGTCCGTTTGTTCAACCGTCCGAAGACCGCGCGCGGCAGCACGCCGTCACGGCCCATGCCATACAAAAGACGCGCCGCACCCACTTGTCCGGTCAGCACACTGCCCACACAGGCAACAAACAACGTCAGAGCCATCGCTTGGAAGAGCCATGGACCGCCGGCACGCCCGCATACATCAAAGAATGCCGTCTCTACATTGGGATAGTCATGGTATGACGGCCACACCCGCGCGGCAAGATAGACTTGCGCCGCGCTGAAGATGCCGGTGAAGAGGCAGACAAGAACCGTTGCGATCAGCACATTCCTGCGAGGATTCTTGACATCCTCCGCCAGTGTCGTCACTCCATCGAACCCGATGTAGGTCAGGGCTGCAAAAGAGGTCGCGGTCAGTACATCGCCAAGCCGAAATGTCGCCGGATTATAGATAGGCTGCATGCTGAACAACGCATGAACTCCACCCTGATTCGTTACATAGTGGACAGAGGACCAGAAGAAGACTGCGATGACCACGCACATTGCTGCCAGCAAAATCATGTTGGAATGTGCCGTAGCTTTCATCCCGCGCAGATTAAGCAAAGTAATGAGCGTCATCAGCAGGATGATCCAAACGGCGAAGCTCACGTGGGGTACAAGTCGGACCAGCGTTAAAGCGGCGTAAACAATGCTTACAATGGGAACTGTCAAATAATCCAGCACCATGGCCCATCCTGCAAGAAAACCCAGATGCGCATTTAACCCGCGGGATACGAATGTGTATGCAGACCCCGCGGAAGGATACACGGAGGCCATGCGGCCGTAACTCACGGCCGTCAGCATCATGGCGCACATGGCAATCAGAATGGTTAACATCATATGCCCGTGTGAATTTCGCTGCGCAATGCCGAACAGCCCGACTGCCGCGATCGGCTGGATCAGCACGATGCCGTAAAAGATTAAGTCCCATAGCCCAAGCACTCGCTTCAGTTCTGAACGATCGACCGGATCGGACAAGATATGACTCCTGTGACGGCGCATTGACTCTCACGGGCCACTCACGTATCAAATCAAAAAACCAATGGAAACACAAGAATTTTATTAGGGAGACACATTTTGAGAATGCTCCCCCTCCTGGACTGGCTCCTGGACGCCCAAAACGGTGATGATACGTCAGCTGTGGCTATTTCTCCGGGAGATATGCGACGCAATCGATTTCCACTTTCATCTCTGGTTCCACAAGTGCAGTCGCTACGGTTGTTCTCGCTGGCGCATTGCCGGCAAAGAACTGAGCATATACCTCGTTCATCGCTGCAAAGTCCTCCGCGTTGGCGATGAATACGCTACATTTCACGATATTCTTACGACTGGCGCCGCTTCCAATAAGAATCCGCTCCAGGTTCTCCAGTGTCAACGTTGTCTCTCCACGGATATCGCTGAATACAAACTCTTGTGTCTCCGGATCGATTGGCCCCTGGCCGGATACGTACAGGAAATCGCCTGCGCGAACTACTTGCGAATAAGCACCCTTTGGGGCTGGTGCGTTGTCAACACTGATCTTTTCAATTCTGCTCATGATAAGGTCCCTCACTGCAATTCAATAGAGATATAATACGTCCATCTGAGAGACGTGGGGTAGGCCTAGTGACGGACTTTCTCTTTCGCAATGCAACTATTGTTGACGGAACGGGCAGCGAGCCGTTTCAAGCTGACCTGCTCACCAGTGGCAGCCGTATTGTCGCTGTTGGTTTGTCGCTGGATTCGTCTGCAGCGAAGATTGTGGACTGTACGGGTCTTACTCTGGCTCCGGGCTTCATCGATTCGCACACGCATTCAGACCTCCAGGTGATTGAGGGGCGGACGGAAAAGATGAGCCAGGGCGTCACGACCGAAGTTGTAGGCAATTGCGGCTTTTCTGCCTACCCTCCGGCAAAGAACCCTGTGGATCTCCGCTCATTTGCCAACGGCATTTTTTGTGGTAACGACTCCTGGGGCTGGAGCTCGACCGAGGCGTATCTGCAAGAGATCGAGAGAAGCCGCGTTGCCAATGTCGTCTCGCTCGTTGGTCACGGCTCGCTTCGTATCGCAGTCGCAGGCAGCAAGCAGGGGCCTCTCAACGAGGCAGAGGTTTCGTCGATGGAGAGCTTGCTTACCGAAGCTTTGGATGCAGGCGCCGCCGGTTTCTCTACTGGCCTGATGTACGCGCCGGGCTCCAGCGCGCCAAGCGATGAATTGCAGCGGCTATGCAACGTAACTGCGCGCAAAGGCAAAATCTATACCAGCCATATGCGTTCCTACTTTGCCGAGCTCGTGGATGCGGTGAACGAACAGCTCGATCTTGCCCGCCGCAGTGAGGGGCGTTTGCAGATTTCGCATTTGCAGGCTGTTGGAGCGAATAATTGGCATCTGCAGCCTGAGGCAATCGGGGCTATGGAGAAGGCAAACAGAGATGGTATCGATGTTGAGTTTGACTGCTATCCCTACGTCGCCGGATCCAGCGTCTTGACGCAGCTGCTTCCACAGTCTGCTCTCGACGGCGGCATACCTGCATTAATGCAGCGGTTGCGTGCGCCGGCGGAGCGCTCTGCGATTCGCGATGAACTTGCCCGCATCATTCCCTGGCGCTGGTCCGACATTTATATCTCATCGGTCGGCTCTGAGGCGAATCTCTCTGCGATCGGTAAGACGCTCGAACAGATAGCAGAAGAACGCGGCAAGGAGCCTGTCGACGTGACTCTCGAGTTACTCGATGAGGAGAATGGCGATGCCAACATGTTGTGCTTTAACCAGAGCGTCGATAACCTGCGCGCCTCACTTCAGCATCCATTTTCTACCATCATCAGCGACGGATTCTACGTCAAGGGGCGCCCTCACCCTCGTCTCCATGGCACGTTTCCGCTCTTGCTGGGCAACTATTCCCGACAAAAGGGATGGCTGACCCTTGCAGAGGCGGTCCACAAGATTACCGCCAAGCCGGCTCGTCGCTACTCGCTCAAGGACCGTGGTGTGCTGGCTCCGGGTTACTTTGCAGACATTGTGGTCTTTCGCGCTGACCAGGTCGATAGTCCCGCTACCTACGATGCGCCCGAACAGGCGCCGATTGGCATTCACTCCGTATATCGTAATGGTGAACCTGTTACGGGTTTGCTCAAATTTGTTGCATGATCAAGCGCTTTACTATTGAATCGCACGAAAGAAGATGAGATGCTACAGCGTGTGAGAGTCGCGAAAGCAAAAGCAGCCGAGCCAAAAGTTAAGGAAAAGAATAAGGTTCCTACCAATAACTATTCCGTTCCTGTCGTACGCAGCACCTTCCGTCTCCTGGAGGCGCTTTCACAGGCTAAGCATATGGATCTTCGCGAAGCGACACAAGGAACAGGAATCCCCAAATCGACGGTCTTTCGCATTCTTAGTACACTGGTAGACCTTGGCTATGTCATCCGCGATACAGATCGTAACTATCGTATCAGCCCAAGCCTCAGCAATCTGATCAGCGAAGAGACGATAACCGAGGAGCTTCGCCGCCTCGCGCTTCCTCTAATGCTCGAACTGCGCGACAAATACGGCGAGACCGTAAATCTGGGCATTCAGCAACTTGACAAGGTAACTTATCTCGAAGTGGTTCCAAGCGAATTTGCTCTGCGTCTGCAGGAGAAACGTTGGGCTTCCGTTCCCGTGCACGCCAGTGCGCTGGGTAAGGTAATTCTTGCTTTCAGTCCTCAAGACGCGGTGGGCGATTTTATCCGAGGCCACAAGCTCGAACGAGTTACTGAGCATACCATCGCAGATACCAACGAGTTTCTGGCTGAGCTCAAGCGTGTACGCAATGCAGGAGTTGCCTTTGATCGCGGTGAGGGGTCGTTGCTCGCAGTCTGCATCAGCGCACCTATTCTCGATAGCACTGGCAATGCTATTGCTGCAATGAGCATCTCTGGTCCTGCTTCTCGCTTCAATCCCAAAAAGGATTCACCGGTGATTGCTTCGTTGGTAAAGGGAACATCCAATTTGTCACGTGCTCTGGCTCAGGCAATGGCCCGCAAATAACTGCCGTGACTGGATTGAGACGCGCGGCAGCTTTGGACCTGCAATATGGAAGTAACTGATCTCTGAAGGCCTGCTTTCTGTGTCGGCCAGGGTGTTCGTTCTCGGCCTTTTCTGTTTTATCCCATGATTGAAACTAGCTGCAGGCGTCCAGGCATTCCGCGCGAAGGCGAGTCATTTGTCTTGCACGGGCTGCTCATCGGCCTGCATCTAGGTGCTCTTCGCATCCAGAGCTTATGAGGCAGATGTAATCGCTGGCAGGAGCTTGGCAGCAGCGCGTTAGGCATACAGAGACACTTTCGTCAATCTGATGCCGTTACTTCCAGGAAGAGATTGTGAAGATCGATCGAGATAGGAACGGTTTCGTCCGATTGTGGATACATCTTCTCTGTTTTATGCCCTCTTCTTGCACATGAGTTCCACCATTGCTGATGGAAGAGCGCATCGGAGCTTGATCTTGGTGAAAGGTGCAACGATCAGAAGGGCGCTTTGCCACAGACAAAAGCAGGGGTATTGACACAGGCAGAGCGCAGGGCTGCCCAGGCCGCAACGCTGAAGGCGGAGAAAACGCAGGAAGAGGCGTATCGTGTTGGCGAGCTGCTTGATGGTCTCTCGAAGCATGTACCGCTTGGGGCCAACATGTAGACGCGAATAATAACTGTGGCCTCAATCCATTCAATCTCGTCAACCAGGATGAAGGTACATTGACGCTCGGTTGTGTGCTGGTGATGGCGATGGCGAGATGAGTCGAACGATGGGTCGTGCGACCGACTGCAACAGATACAGACTCCTCATTGACAGCGAACGATGGCGATGCGGTTCTGGCGGTATAGCTGCCACTCGGCGGACGACCGCCACCCTGGCCCAGAAGAAGGGGACAGTGAAGGACGTGCAAGGGGTGATGGGGCACACGCGACTGGCAACGACCACCGACGTCTATATGCAGCCGATTCCGGAGAGTGTGCGCGCGACGGTGGACTCGCTCGATCGAGAGCTTCAGCTCACGATGAGGAAGCTATCGGTAACTCCGAGGTACTGCCTTCGACGGCTGTTTCCACGACGGCGATGGTGCAATAACGGCAAGAAAAAATTTGAGAAAAGATTCGGGGATTTAGGCACCCCAGAAAGGAGCTCAGGCGAAAAATGGCATGGGTTGACCGCACGCGAATTGACGAAATGTGGGCAAGCATTTTGCGGGGTTGCGCTAAATTGTTGAATTGTTTGGTGGACCTGATCGGGATCGAACCGATGACCTCTTCCATGCCATTCACGCTAATACTAGTAATTTATTGAAAACATGGGCATCGATGGCGAAGAAAAGTATTCAAAAGCATCCTTTGGCATCTTAAAAAAGATTTCAGCACCCTCTTCAGCACCTTAGTTTAGTCAACAGAACGGCGTTTATCGGGATCTACCCGGCTCTTAGCGACCTTGATCTGGCATTCGCCTCCATTCACGCTCGGATGAGTCCGCCTCCGGGCCGTCCACGGAAGCCTCTGGAACTTGGGCGTGGGAAGGCGGCATGACTTCTGCATGAGAATCAGAGTTGCATTGGCATTCTCTTGGGGGAGATTGTCGCTTGCTCGTACTCGTCGAACTGGAACATTCTCAGTCATCGCGGTGTCTGTTAAGCACAGAGCCAGCCCCATGCCTAGATATTCCGTGTTGCTCGCTGCCGCGTTGATGGTCCCGCTATCCACTGGAATACAAGCTCAACAAGGCCCTGTTGCTCCGCCGATTTCACCAGAGGATCGGAGTCCATACTTAGGCCATTTAGTGAACCACCCTGAGTCACTATCCGGTCTTTGGGAGACCTCGAACGGCAAGGGGGGCGCAGTTGGGATTCATCTGCTATTGACGACCAGCGTCCCAGGTGATGCGACGACATTGAATGGAATACAGCAGTCGTGGCGCAGCCTGGAAGTGGGGATATATGAGCGGAAGGGTTCAACGATTCAGTTTGGAGAGCAGAATTACTTTTCCGATTCTCCACGAGGCGGCAACGTCACCTATGAGCATGGTCGATTGAAATTGCACTTCATAGCGCGTGTTGCAAGTGACCCCTCGATTGATCTCGATCTTATGCGCAACATGGATGGTAGCTGGACGGGTCGCCTTCATAGAGGGTCATTTGACTCGGCGGTCACTCTTAGAAGGCCAAGTTTTGACAGTAACGGACAGAGCAAGATTGTGGGCACATGGCTCGAAAGCAAGAGTCTGACGTCTTCCTGCGTCCATGTCGCACAACAGTCAGCAACCGAGTACATAGGATGGTCCGACGCATTGCAGACGCTAGGTGGGATGCGAATAGCGAATAGCATTCCTCGACCGAGAGAGGCAATTGAGCGTTACGGCGAACTAATGAAAGTGAGTCTCCAGAACGGCGACCGGATTTCGTTTGAACTGTATGCCTACAACGCGATCTGCTGCTCTCATAGATTTGTTGGAATACTTAGCGAGGACGGTACCCCCATTCAGGGGACGTGGCCTTCTGGAACCAATCAGGCACCACACAATGCGGTGTGGGTAAGGATGCCTCATGACTCCTGCATCTCTTCTGACCAGTGATGTACGCCTCGGGCAATCAAATTCAAAAGATCTCTGATGGGCATATCAACGCCGTCGGTCTTTCCACAATTTGAGAACCTCTTCTTGCTTTTCAGAAGGCAGCGTGTCTCGAAAGACGTAGTTTTTCAAAGAGGCGATATATTTCAGATAGTCGATCGCCGTGTTCCGAAACGGCCTCGTTTCCCATCCTGCATCAAACGCTTTCTGGCTGCTAACCCTGGCGAAATTCCCTCTAGAAGGCTCCGGTCGCCAATAAGGAAAATTGAGGAACCAATTTGGCAGGTTCTGCGGAGCCAGACTCTGCGCTTGTAGAAACGATGCAGGCGTCCAAATCAATTCTGCGTCCGAGTGTGTGGCGGATTTACATCCTTCGAGAAACTCGCGGAAGGACATCGATCTGCCGGTGAGATTAAACGTTCCGTAGATCGAGTGATCGATAGCCATTATCAGAAAATCTGCTACATCCCTAACATCCACGATCTCGACGGGATCGGTGCCATCACCCGGAGCGAGCACGCTGCGCCCTTTCTGCATACGCCGAAGCCAGATGAGGATGTCCGGCGTGTCATCACCAGGACCCTTGATGGCTCCTGGACGAACAATGGTCAGCTTGTCCCCGACAATGGCGCGAAGGCGTCGTTCACTCTCTGCTTTACCCCGGCTGTACGAGTCTGCGGGACCGTCCCAAAGGGCGAGTGCGGCTTCTTCCTTCAAATTGGGCTGAGCAAAATCTTTGCTATCGTAGGCTCCAATTGAAGAAACATACAGATAATGTTTCGTATGCTCTTTGAGCAGTTGTGCCGTTGATTCGACAACGGCGGGATCGTGTGGCCATACGTCGATCACTACATCCCAGTGCCGCAGCCCGAGCGCGGATAGATTCTGGTCATCCGGGTTCGGGCTGCGGAAACCCCTCAACTTCTCCACGTGCGGAAACAACTCTGAATTTGTAATACCACGGTTGAAGAGGGTGACAGTATGGCCATCGCCAAGCGCAGCTTCCACAAGTGGCGGGCCGAGGAAGAAAGTTCCGCCAAGAACAAGGATGCGCTTTGGTTGGGTTTCGGCGAATACTGATCTTGAGGAGGCTAGAGTTGCAATGGCGGTACCGCCTGCAATCAGCGATCCCTTTAAGAATTGTCTGCGTTTCATTTGACTTACCCTCTCTAAGCTTCTTCACCGTACAGAGTTCAAAAGGAAGGATGGAAGTCGACCGGGACGAATGGTAGAACAGCGAGGACGGATCGTAATCACAAGGCCGCGGCCCTTCTCATCGAGACTGGCTGAGCCTAAAATGAAATCGCAGTTTTGCCGCTCCATACGAATGACAAACTCCACAAAACATCGACTGGTCCTTGCGGTATGGTTGTTTGCTTTATGGACTGCCATCGCCAGCGTTTTTGCAATTCAGTGGTACACATACGATTCCTTGCACGGGCACGTCGGGCCTTGGCATCAGTATCTTCGATGGGCGGTGGAACAGTGGTATACATGGGCAGCGATCTCTCCGCTCACGCTATGGCTGGCAGCAAAGCGCCCAATTCATCCTCGACGCCTTTGGCAATCGCTCACCTTGCACGTTATCGCAAGTATCTTGATTGCACTAATCGCTATCTATATACAAGCTGTTCTTTCGCATTTCCTCAATACGGAGAAGTGGTTGGTCCGCGATTACGTTGCGCTCTATCTAACAAAAGATGTAGCAATCAATATCGCGACCTATTGGGCTCTTACCGGCCTGGCTCAAACGCTCTTCTACTATCGGGAAAATACCAATAGGCAATTGCGCGAAACGCAATTAGAAAAGCAGTTGGCGCAGGCACAGTTGCAGGTTTTACGGATGCAGTTGCAGCCGCATTTCCTCTTCAACACGCTTCATGCAATTGGATCTCTGATCCACGAAGATCCTACATCTGCAGAGCAGATGCTGCTCGATCTGAGTTCATTGCTGCGAGTGTTTCTGGATCGAGAGTCATTCCAGCACATTCCTCTCCAGCGCGAGTTGCATCTCGTTGACCTTTATCTGAGCATTCAGCGGATCAGATTCAGAGATCGGTTGATAGTCCAGTCGCATATTGCTCCCGAAACGGTTCACTGTTCAGTTCCAAGCCTGATTCTCCAACCCATTGTCGAGAATGCCATCGTCCATGGCATCGCAAAGAACCCGGGTCAGGACGCAATTGAAATCACGACCGCACTAGAGCATGGCCAACTGGTAGTGGAAATCAGCAACTCTAACAGCCTCCTACCAAATGAATTGCAATCAAACGGCGGCGGCTCGGGAGTCGGACTCTCAAATACAAGACAACGGCTTGCTCAGATTTACGACGGGTCTGCTAGCCTTTCGATCTCAGCTCGATCGCCGCGGGGTGTAGTGTGCAGAATTGTGATGCCTTTTATGAAGGTCACCTCAGTCCTCACACAGGAGGAACTACTTTCGCTATGACGATCAGGACAATGATCATCGACGACGAACCATTGGTGCGCAGCAGCATTATGCGGGCATTGCGGTTCGACAAAGAGATAGAAGTAATTTATGAATGCGGAGATGGTATATCCGCACTTGAAGCGATCGACCAAAAACACCCTGATCTGGTCTTCCTCGATGTGCAGATGCCTGGGTTAACTGGCCTGCAAGTTATAGACGCTGTAGATGGCGCGAAACTTCCTGTCACCATATTTGTCACGGCCCACAAGGACTATGCCATTGAGGCGTTCGAGACTAATGCGGTTGACTATATTCTGAAGCCTTTTGGAAGGGATCGACTGGAAAGGTCTGTAGCACGCGCGAAAGAGCGACTTGCAATGTCCCCCGATGGAAAGTACGTCGCCCAGCTAATTCAAACACTAGCTGCAATCCAGAAGCAGCAACAATATCAAGAGCGACTTGCCGTACCGGTCAATGGACGTATTCTCCTGATCGAAACGAAAACCATTGACTGGGTTGAGGCGGATAGGAACACCATACTTTTGCATCTCGGCGAGAGTATCTATGAGTTGCGCAGCACGCTGTCCGACATAGAGTCCAGATTAGACCCTAGGCAGTTCGCTAGAATCCATCGCTCAACGCTTGTGAACATTTCTAAGGTGAAGGAGATTCACCCCTGGTTCCACGGTCATCACAAAGTGATTCTAAGAAATGGTAAAGAACTTCGCATGAGCCGCTACATGAGCGAAAATGCAAAGCGCCTTCTCGGATGTTTCGGTCAGTAGCAATTGTGCTCGTAGGCAAAGCATGACGCCGCAAGGCTCCTCGGCACCTTTATCGAGTTGCGTCATACGCCCCGGCTCCCAAAGAGCCCACACCGTAAGACTTCCAAGCTTGTCGCACCGACTTATATTCCAGGGACGTACCAGCCCTTGTTTGTCAGTTGCAGCCCTACGATCTGATTCGTCTTCGATTGCCCATTCATCGTTGCCTTGATGTCGGGAAACATTTCCTGAACATCTGGACGTTCTGCCCAAGATGCGGGATTTACTAGTTTATAGGTGTAAACGACCTCCGCCTGAGCATCTGACTGCGTGGCTGTGGGTTCTGTCCATTTGACGATGGAATCAACGGTCTTCTGCCCATAACAAAAACCGCCTGTCTGTCCGAATGTACCGGGAACCTGCCGGAAGTATTTCCGTCCTTCTGTCGTGAGTTGGTAACGCCTCACAGGTTGCGGCGGAGATGCTCCACGCAATGGGTCCAGCATTCCGTGAACGACCGCTGTCGTATCGCTCTCAGAGACTAAACCCGCTTGTTGCAGAACCGCTAATTGTGGTCCAAACCCATATTGTGTTTGTTGCGTCGACGCAGGAATATCCATCGGTAACTGGCGACCTATCGATGTGCAGGTTTCGCCATGTTTCGCAAGATATTCATTGATTGATTTCGTGAAGTTTACATCGCTCGGCTTCCTTGTACTATTGCAGGCAATGAGAAAGAGGAGACCTGCAATTGAGATGAGAGAATGTCGTTGCACGAATTATCCTCCTGGTCCGATATACCATGCGAGCAACCGGGTAACCTTAATGCCTCATCTGGCTTTCTCTTCAGCAGTTTTGTTATCTGCTTCCCGAAGTTCCCTCAAATGTTCCCAGCGCTTGTATTGGTTGGGGTCTTCGGGATTCGGACGCTCATAACCCTGTAACCAGAAACGAAACCAATCGACGTTCCGCTGCAAGTTCGCAATGCGGGCTTGGGGATGCTCAGGCTCATGCGTCTCGTTGGGGTAGTAGTAGTATTCGACGGGCTTGTGAAGTTGACTCAGCCCAACGAAGATCTCGTTGTGAATGGCAACATTATCTGGCGGCGCGTCGGGGTCGGCATATTGTTTCCCGTGCCCCATCACCTCCGTTAGCAGTGGTGTATGAATCTTGTCCAAGTTAAAAGAGATTGAATAGTCTAGCCAGTTCTTCAGGCTCTTACCGTAGGGAGGTCCACCGTACATGAACTCCCATGCACGAGCCGTCCTCTCGTTGTTGAGATACCAATATTCCCCCATAGAGTACAGGACATTATCGGTAGCTGATGCCGCTTGGAAGGGAATGTGCGAATGAGCCAGCATGTACTCAACCAGCCACCCGCCACGGCTGAAGCCAATTAGACCCACCTTCGTTGGATCGATAATCTTCCGTTGATCCAAGATATTCACCGCGCTCTCAACCAGATCCTGCTGGAAAGCAGCTTCGGCAATCTCTCCCGGAAAACCTTTAGGATAATAGTTCGTCTTCCAATCATCGATTCCAGGCCAATCTCTCATCAGGTAAATAACACCGGCATCTGCCAGAATTCCTCTTACATACGATGGCTCGTGGCCTATGCCCGCGTCGCAAACAAACTTGCCGTTGTACAGTACTGAGCCGTTTTCAATCACCAGTGGGTATCGACGTTGCTGATCATAGCCTGGAGGCAATAGCAAGAGACCCGTCGCCTTAAACCCAGTAGATGTGGTCCAAGTGATCGACTCTGTTTTAGGAAGAACGAACTCGTCAACCTGAGGATTGAGCTTCGCTACTGTCCACGCACGCTCAGTTTTCAAGTCGAATGCGGTGATCCGAGGAGGAGTACTCGCATTTTGATATTCCATAACGACGCGCTCACCATCAGACACGAAAGAGGTTAATGGTGCTGCACCCCCGGGCAGGATTCGCTTCGTCTCAATGGGCTTCCACTGATTTGATGTCTTCCTCAGCGTTGTTAGCGTGCCAGCAGGATCTCTGATAATGATGTCGGCGGCTTTTGTCCATGCAACGGGGAGCTCAACAGCACGGTTGAGAATCTCGCTCACTTTCCCTGTACCCATGTCGACAGAAAACAAATGTGTCATGTGAGAATTCAGAGTACTTTTTTCTAAATCGGATCGCTCCCACGCGCTACTGGCAGGAGCCAGCGCAACTTGCATATAGGACTTGCTATCAGGTGCCCACAGTGCGTCCAGAACGAGCGGTGAGGTCAAGGGCATCGATGCCTGGCCAGTATTGAGGTCATACAGGTAACTCACGTAAAGACCAAAGCCGCCTCGATCCAAAACGTACTTGGTCAACATGCTGTGCTCCCAAGCACTTCCCTTAGGGACGTCCGACAAGCTTTCGGTGTTGTCAAGCAGTAGCAGCTTCCCATTGGGAGAAATGCTTATGGGCAGAGAGTGGTTGTCGATGATGTCTTCAATCGTCTTTTCTGACAACGGCGACACGAACTTGATAGGCGCCGACACGTTCCAATGGTGCTCATCGGTACGATGCAGGATATAAACCCTCCGCCTTGGAGCCAAAGAATGACCGATAGACACGCGGTCGATTCGATAACCTTTCTGACTGTCACGTGGCACTTCAGATGTCGGCGCTGCATGAGTTTTGGTTCTTACCCCTACAGCCATCGTCTTGCCTGCAGCATCCATCGAATAATCTGTTATGTCGTTGTTTGCCTCCCAAATGATCTCTTGATTGTTCGTAACGCTATCGATTTCCGCTAGCACGATCCTCTGTCCATGACGCATTAAGACAGCGAGATGCCTATTATCAGGAAACCAACGTATGGCAGTGACGCGTTGGTTGATGAGCACGGACCTCGGAGAGTCATGTGCCTGAGGCTGAAGAGGCGCCACATACAACTCTTCATTGTTGTCGTTTGCTGCTAGGTCGGTAACCTGCACGACATATGCGACCTTGAGCCCGTCCGGACTTATTTGAATACGGCTACGATCGGTGTCTCCACCCTCAGCGATATACCGGACGCTGGTACATGCTTCCGGCGTCAGGGGTCGCTTTATTTGAGCTTCGCTGAAAACCGTACTTATGCAAACGGTAGTCACAAAGAAAAGACACCGCCGCTGTGTCACAAAAGGAATACTCACATCTCCTCCAGGGAGTTGATTACAAGGAACGTGAAGCCTTCAAATCGGTTGAAAGCGATTCGAAGGCTTTCATCAGAACGCAAGTCGCAGCGAAAACTGCATGGAGCGAGGTCCGCCCTGCTGGTATTGAGACGAAACTGTACCTAAGCTCCGATTCAGCATTGCAGTTGCCTGGCCAAAAGTTGCGTTCGCGAGAGTAGGGTCTACATATCCGAAATTAGGGTGATTGAAGATATTGAACGCCTCAGCGCGAAACTGGAGATGAATGCGCTCTGAGAAAGGAAAATCGTGCCTAACGGCCACATTTACCTGAGTTTCTCCGAATCCCCGCACGAAGTTTCTTGGAGCATTGCCAGGATCGGTGCCGATAGGAAGCTTGAATGCAGCAGAATTCACTACCCGTCCACCTGGATATTGATTTCCATTGAGGTAAATTGGCTGGTCGGCTACAAGATTGACATTGCTGGTGTATCTGCTACCAGTTACTGGATCAGTCAAAGTGTTGCCCTGAAGCGTAATCGGGTATCCTGATCGAGCAATCAAGCGACCATCAAATCCCCATAGCTCGCCACAAGACCGCGATGAAACGATACGCGCTTTCCCGTCCTTTGGCGCTTGCAATCTCGCATCAGGTTGTTTCCCCTGCTCGCACGGTCTTTGACTACGGTTGTGGCCGTGGAGCAGACGTTCGTCTGCTGAGGAAGTCAGGAGTGATTGCCAAAGGATGGGACCCGTACTTTCATCCAGAAGAGGGGATCATTCCTGCGGACTGCGTCAACCTCGGATATGTTCTCAACGTAATCGAGGACCCTATCGAACGAGCCGCGACTCTGGAGAAGGCATTTGATTTAGCGGGCAAGGCCCTCATTGTCGCGGTTCGCGTGGATCAGGCATTGGATACGGCCGCTGAGTTTTCGGATGGCGTCCTGACGAAGCATGGCTCGTTCCAGAAGCTGTATAGCCAGGAGGAGTTTAGGAAATATTTGGGGGACACGTTGGGCCGCCAAGTTCATATGGCGAGCCTTGGCATAGCGTATGTGTTCAAAGACTCGGAAGCCGAGTCCGAATATCTGGCGCAGCTTTCGTTGTATCGCCCAACGAGCTTCCGCGAGGCTGTTCGTAATGCTTTCTCTAAGGATCGAACTGCCCAGCGGTATCTTTCGCTGACTCGGTCTCTGGGACGGACACCGCTGCCAGCAGAGTTCAAAGGGTTGGCTCGTCTAGTAGACCGATTCGGTTCAATTCAACGGGTAGAACGTATTGCCTCAAGTCTCTTGGATTCAGACACCCTCGCATCAGCTCGAGAGGAGAAACGCGTAAATATCCTGACGTACATTGCCATGCTGCGACTACAAGGTTTGACCCCGCCGCCTGTCCGCAGTCTCCCCGATGAAGTGCAGGCAGACATAAAAATGCTTTGGCCCAGCTATAAGGCATCGATCGAGGCCGGCACTGATTTCCTCTTTGATCTGGGCAGGCCCGGACGAATCGAGCAAGAGTGTAAACAGTCAAATGTCGGCAAGAAGCTGCCCGACGCACTGTACATTCACAAAACCGCAGAACCACAGCTTTCACCTCTGCTTCGGCTAATGATTCTGACAGCTCGTCAGATCGTTGGGGAGATTGAATATGACCTAGTAAAAATCGCTTTGGATGGCAAGAAGTTATCTTTCCTCGGATATCGAAACTTCGAGGATGTAGCCCATCCTGAGCTGGTTTACAGTGTGCGGGTCTTCCTTCCGAAAGCTACATACGATGTGCGAAACTATGGTGCGTCGCAAAATCCGCCAATATTGCATCGTAAGGAAACATTCCTCGATCCGCTTCATCCTCGTTATGCCGAGTTCGCCCAGTTGTCGGCTCAAGAGGAGCAACTGGGACTGCTAGGGCGACCGGACATTGGTACGAGAAATGGCTGGGAAGAACTTCTTAATTCTCGGGGATTGAAGATCGCGGGCGGCTCTGTTGTTTCTGGGGCAGGGGAGAACGGATTCGAAAGATGAGATGGCTACTATTTGTGCGCCGACTGAGAGTCCTGAAGAGCGGCTCCAGCTATGCGGATTTTTTTCGAAGTGACGATCTTTGCTTCTCTTCATCAACCGCGATAAGTACATGCCGCACAGCCTCAAGAACATCTGAATGATGTTTTGCTATATAGCGCTCCACTCGCGAATTTTGTAATATGCGCTGCAGATACCCCGCAGAAACAGTCAATCCAAGAAGATCATTGGAATAGTTCTTCTGAACTCCTTTCAGGTCCTCTATCAACAAATCAGATTCCTGCTCCATTATGGATTTTTGATTTGCGGTGATGGTCCTCGATTTAGGTCCAGTAGGGCTGACAAGAAATTCCGGCTTTGTTACTTCCAACAGACCTCGTGCAAATTTCGTAGAGAAGTTATTACTAGCAATCATCATTTCCGCAGCATAAATCTGGCGCACTGGTTTCATCTTACGAAGAGTTCCGAAGCCATCTGCGGTCACATGCTTGTCTTTCAATAAGGCCGCTGCTTCATCACAGATGCCATCAAGCAGGTGCCGCTTTTTCCTGATTGCGGCGACATCCACATTGAGCGCTTCTGCAATGCGAGCTTCCGCAACACCATTGGAGAGCGCCTTGAGAATCATTCCGTGCTCTGCGATCGGGGGCAGGTAACTGACTCGCTTGTTGTAGTTATATGATTCATCATCGGTCGCACATAAACACCGAATCTGCGATAGCGGATCGGCGTTCCGAATAATGTCATAACGGAGTGTTCCATCCAGCAACCAGTATTTTTTATTGGGAGCCAGAAAAACGATTAGTGGTTCAATCAGACCAACATGTTTGAGTGAAGTGGCGATTTGTTTATATTTCGTGGTGGATCTCACTCGCGGGTTTAGTTCTTTAAGCGGAGTGATGTCACTGACATTCAACAAGATGACCGTAGAATGAAAAGCCGTTTTGATTTGCCGCACAGCCATTGTGCCTCCCTACTTCATAGAGTTAAGAAGTATTTCCGGAACTGTCTGGAGTTGTTCGGCACGGAGCAGCGTGACGAAATGCTCGTCCTCTAGCAGCTTTTTCATGCTCGTGATAATCACAAGAAAACGCTCATGAACAACTCTCGCCCTTACAACTAGATCCTTCTGTTGCTTTGTGTGTTCCTGATATTCGCGCACAAGACTATCCACAGATAACTTCGTGCGGGGGCGTCTATTTGCTCTTGTGGGTCTGAGCTTCGTATATCGCTGGTTGATGAAACGTCTGACTTTGAGCAGCCGTTCGCCTCTTAATTCGCCCGATTCATATGCTTCAGCCAGAACGCGCTGCACTTCCTTATCGTCACCTTTGGCGATCGAGGCCGCGACTGTCAAAGGAATGCGCCCAGCCTCAACTGCTCGGACAAGGTCTAGTTCTCCATGATCGAGCAGGGAATGATCTCAAAGACATAGGTGAAATGCAGACCTAACTTTTCTGATATCTGTTTTGATGTGTAATTGCGTTCACGCAGCGATCGAATTTCTCTGATGAGATCGTTATCCCCTGGGGGTCTTCTTGCGATATTTTCAATGAGGCTCATTAAGTAACGTTCCTCTTTGGGAGCGTCCACAATAATTGCGGGGATGACAGTTTCGTCAAGAGCGAGAAATGCTTCTATTCTTCCCTGACCACATACGAGATCATATTTAAATCCGTCGGAGTGCGTTTGACGTCGTGAGACAGTGATGGGCTTCTTCAGACCCACTTGATCTATGTTGTGAACGATCTTGTCAAAGGCGAGCTTATCGCGGTATCTCGGGTTCACGATGCAAATATCAGCGATTGGGATTTGGACTACCTGCTCCTGATTCATGCAACCTCCTCAATGCTTCTTTGGCGCGATAGGTAGGAAAAGAAGTCAAGATTTTCATATCGATATACATCTAGAAGAAGCCCGTTATTGGCCCCAAGTCGAATACGATTTTCCAGATCGGAAAGGCGCGGGAAGAGATAATAATCAAAAGCCCTTTCATTTCCGGGAGCCAGCCGAACCGCGATAGTGATATCCGGATCAAGGGAACGGTCGAAGCGGAAATGCCACCGGCAATTTCCTGCCATCGTTTCCTGACAACGAGCAAGAACAAGAGACGTGGTCCAACTTTCATTGATTTCCAGCAAGGGACTTGAGTGTGATTGGTGAACAGTTGCACCAAGTGCCCTTAAGTCGGTGATAACTTTTTCATACAGATCCTTATGCAACTGCCTGATAGCCTTGTTTGTCTCGACATAGCGATAATCCCGTTCAGGCGTATAACCGATAAGTTGATAAGCGCGAAGGAGGCTTCTGAAACGGCTGCGATACGCGGAACTGCTTGGCATCGTTTCACATTCGTCTATCAGAATGCCCGAAAGCGTTCCCGTAACTGCAAACAATTGCCGGAGTTTATCTAACAGCTCTTCATCGCTGTAATATTCGTGTCTGGCCTGAATTATGCACTGTGCGCACTCGAATTGATCCTGACTAACAATTGCCTGGAACGCCCCGGTGCGAAGTATCCACATCTCTGGTGGGTTCGTTACGCGTTTCTTCTTAAGTTTGAAAGAACGCCGATTATAGACATTAACACCAACATATTTAGGGTTTGTCAGTATTTGATGGACAGTTCCGCGAGTCCACGCTTTTCCAAGGTCTGTAGTAATGTCTCGTTGATTGAGACGTTGAGCTATTTCAGCTTCCAAGACCCCATGATTTGTAAACAGGTCATAGATTTCACGAACAACTTGTATTTCTTTCTCTGGTCCTGGGACGAGAACGACTCGATCCGTTTGTAAACTCTTGTATTCTCCCTGCATCAATATTTGCTTTGGCGTGCCGTGCTGATCTACAAGTTGACGTCGCAACCCAAAGCCCGCAGGACCGCCTTGGCGGAATCCCAATTCAATCAATCTGCATTGGCCGGAGAAAACCTTGACTGAAAGCTCGCGGCTGTATTCACCCGCCATCGCTCTCTTAATTGTTTTCAGAACATTGGAGGGCAGGCTGCCATCGTTGGCAAACTGTTCAGCACAGTATTCAACCTGAATGTTGGCACGTTTACAGAGGTATTCGTAAAAAGCGCTTTCATCCGTGTCCTGAAAGCGTCCCCATCGGCTGACATCGTATACAAGAACACTGTCAAAGTCTGCCGTACCATTCTCAACATCCTTCAAAAGCTCCTGCAGTGAACTGCGTCCGGCCAGATTGAGACCGCTTCTCCCTGCGTCTTCATATGTCCGAACGATTTGGATGCCGCGTGCGGAAGCATAACGACCAATCACATCAGATTGGTTTTCCGTTGAATATTTCTGATGTTCCGTAGACATACGAACATACTGAGCCGCCCGCAAGGGCTCCCGTGCGTCCGGGTTCTTTGTATTATTCGAGCCATTCGCCACAACAACCTGCTATGGGAAGGTAATTTAATCAGTATGATCCCGACGGCCAACCCGCCCATGTTAATTTTCTGTGAGATGAAGGGCGTGACAATCGCCTAGTGATAGGGCATTTCCTGAACTTCCAGAGATATAGAAATACTTTCCATTGGGCTTGTCCAGAGTAGACCTACCGTTGACTTGAACCGGAGGTATGCAGTCGATGGGGATTGCTACGCAACAAAATGTCGCGCCATTGGATGCTGTCGAGGCCGCGAAGATCATAGGGCTGAATAGCCGAACCCTGGTGCTCTGGGCACGCCGCGGTTATGTCCCTGCGCATCCGCTGGGCGAGGGCAAACGGCGTATCTGGCGCTTCTTCGAGAATGAATTGCTAGAGTGGGTAGAGAAGCAAAGAAATGCCTTCGCCAGCGGCCCACCGGACGATACGATACACATAGCCATCGATGCTCATGCGAAGAAGGAGATTGCATGAGCAGATTTCAGCAAGGAAGCCTCTTGAGGATGAAACGAAAAGGCGCGCCGGATGCGTGGGTCTTCCGTTGGTACGAACATAAAAACGGAAGACGCCGCTACATGAAACGGACCATCGGAACGGTGGTCGAGTTTCCGCAGCGCCGCGATGCCGAAAAAGCCCTGCTGTCGTTTCGTTACACCATCAACTCACAGGTCGCGGCTCCGCAAAAGGTCAGCGACCTCATCATCCATTACCAACAGCGTGAGCTGGTCCCTGAGCGGAAGTCGTTTTCAAGTATTGCGACGCATCTCGGCATGACCAAACGCTACATCGAGCCGCGGTGGGGTCACTACCATCTCAGCGATGTGCGCACCATGCAGGTTGAGGAATGGCTGCACACTCTGCCGCTGGCTCCGGCCTCGAAGACGAAGATCAAAAGCGCGTTCTCCGTCCTCTACAGCCACGCCATCCGGCATGAATGGCTCACCTTCAACCCCATCAGTAAAGTCCGCACCTCGTCGAAGCCGCTGCGCGAAAAGGATGTCATTAGCCCGGAAGAGTTTCAGGCATTGCTTGGAGAGCTTTCGGTGCGGGACCGCGCAATGGTCCTTCTGGCGGGGAGCACCGGATTGCGCCGGTCGGAGATGATTGCCCTGACCTGGAAGGATGTGAACGCAGCCAACCTCGAAGTCACCGTGCTTCGTTCCTGCGTCCGCAATCGCTTCGGCGATGGCAAGAACACCGCATCGCGGCGTCCCGTTCCTCTGCATCCATTGGTGCTTGAATCACTATTGGAGTGGAAGCGGGAATCGCTCTATAAGGCCGAAGCGGATTTCGTCTTCGCGTCGATCCGGCTCAAGGGCAAGAAACCGATGGGTCCCGACAACCTGCTCAAGCGGTACATCCGTCCCGCGCTCCAGCGGGCAGGCATTGTGGGGAAGGTGATCGGCTGGCACAACTTCCGTCATTCGCTGGCGACGAACCTGCGGGCGATGGGAGTGGACGTGAAGGTGGCGCAGGAACTATTGCGTCATGCGAACGTCCGAACGACGCTCGATATTTACACCAGAGCGGTCTCGCAGCAGAAGCGGGACGCGAACGCGAAGGTGGTCGAGATGATGTTGCCGGGTGCTCCGAAAATGCTTCAGCACCCTTCAGCACCCTCGAAGCAGTTGGAGGCGGTCGGGTAGTGCCGGTAAATCGTTGGTATTGAAGGGTTTGTTGGTGGACCTGATCGGGATCGAACCGATGACCTCTTCCATGCCATAGTCCCAATATCAGGCTTTTCAACAACTTACAAGACCCCGGTGGCTCCCTAAGTCCTTGTAAGCTGGCATCACACCCAGAACCGACGTATCGCAAAACGTATCGCCTTGTTGGCGCATGAATCCTCAGCTCGGCAGGAAACCGCGCCGTGCCCTGAGTTCCAGACGCAGTTCCTCACGGAGCGCCTTGCTCTTCCTCAGCCGCTTGAAAAACTCCTCAAGAACGCTGACCATAATCGCGTTCACACTCACCCCCTCATCTTTGGCCCAGGCTCGGATCACGGTTCTTGCCTCGGTTCCAACATGCAAAAGCTGAGGTTTGGAGAGGGGAAGTCCGGCTTTGCGAGTCTGCGTGATCGTCACATCCTTCCGTTCGACATTGCGGAGGGCGAATAGAACCACCCTCGAAAGATCCCCGGCCACACGAGCCTCTTCAGTAACCGCCTCCCTGAGATCGATGGGTAAGCGTAGGGTCATGCCCGCCCGGTCTTCCGTCCACCGCTGTCCTTCGCGGTTCACGCTTCGACCTGTTTTCTGTGTTGCCAAAGCGTCTGCCTTCCTGCCCAAGTCGAATTGCTCCCGCAGCCATTGCGGTTCCGTTCGAGAACGCACTGTCAACGGTCGTTCTAATCGTATTGAAATGAAAATTTCAAAAGACGAGACAATTTTAGCGTAAGAAAGTGTAGCCGTGCCGTCACCCGAGATTGTCAAAATGCCGACTATCCTTTCTTCCTCCCGCGCTGTACAGTGTCACTTCGCCAGCGAACGCCTGGAAAGTCGATTCTGTTGAGAATAGAGAAGCGCATGCTTCTCATGTCGAGCAACCACCCGGAGCGGAGGCGTCGGTCAAGGCCGCGAAGCGCCGCATAGCGGTCGAAGCGTAGCGGAGAGCCTTGATGGACGCCGCAGCGAAGGGTACGAGGGCCACACCATCGATGTTCCGTTAATTTCTGCTACCGATCTCACTAATCTCCAGTGATGAACAGTTGATCTTCATGAACGAAGCGTAAAGTCGGGGAGGCTGAAGCCTTTTTGAATCACCCTATGCCCCCGAATACTGTCAAATCGCCTCCATTAACCAGCCGTGCGGCTCAATACGTCCGAATGTCGACGGAACATCAACAGTATTCCCCGCAAAACCAATCTGACACCATCACGAGATATGCCATAGCTCACAATATGGACATCGTCGCAACGTACGATGACCACGGACGAAGCGGTCTCAACCTCGCTGGCCGGGATGGGCTCAGTCACCTGCTGAGGGATGTTGAGCAAGGGTGCGCGGACTTCACAGAGCTTTTGGTCTATGACGTGAGCCGATGGGGAAGGTTTCAAGACGCCGACGAAAGTGCGTATCACGAGTATGTTTTGAAGCGGGCGGGTATCCGCGTTCACTATTGCGGGGAGCAGTTCACCAACGATGGGAGCATGGCGTCTGCGCTGATGAAGACTCTCAAGCGGACGATGGCAGGCGAGTACAGTCGGGAGCTCTCGGTAAAAGTCTTCGCGGGGCAATGCCGTCTCATTGAACTCGGATTCAGGCAAGGTGGTCCCGCTGGCTACGGTCTCAGACGACAGCTCATTGATCGTGAAGGCAGAGAGAAGGGATTGTTAGCACGAGGCGAACGGAAAAGTTTACAGACGGACCGTGTTGTCCTGGTGCCTGGGCCGGATTCCGAAGTTCTTGTAGTGCGGGACCTGTTCTCGCGATTTATTGACGATGCGCAGTCAGAAAGGGACCTGGCCTTCTATCTCAACAGCAAGGGTGTGCTGTCTGACATGGCCAAACCTTGGACGAGAGCGACGATTCACCAGATTCTCACCAACCCCAAGTATGTCGGTACCAATGTGTACAACCGCCGTTCATACAAACTGAAGATGAAGCGGTTGGTAAATCCACCTGAAATGTGGATCTCTCGGAGTGAAGCATTCAAGGCAATCGTCTCCACGGATGTCTTTTTGCAGGCTCGCAGAATCATCGATGCTCGACATGTTCATTTGACGGACGATGACATGCTCGCGCGGCTGCGAGTGCTTTTAGAGCGATGCGGGAAGCTGTCGGGAATACTTATTGATGAAGCGGAAGACATGCCTTCAAGCTCAATGTACATGTCCCGGTTTGGCGGTCTTCATAGGGCCTATGAGCTTATTGGTTGGAGTGATCGACGAGACTACAGCTTTGTTGAAGCTAACCGAGTGCTGCGTCGAAAACATCGGGACCTAATTCAGATCATTCTTGCAGAGTTGCGGGCAACAGGGGCACATGTTGAGGTGGACGCCCGGTCCGACCTTCTCACTATCAATCACGAGTACACGGTATCTCTCCTTCTTTCAAGGTGTCAGGAGACGAAGGCGCAGTCCCAACGGTGGCGACTCCGGTTTGATGCTGGGTTGGTTCCGGACATCACCATTGCCGCTCGACTGAATCCAGGAAATCAGACGGTCAAGGACTACTACCTGCTTCCAACCATTGATCTCCTCTGGAAGCGACTGAGTCTTGCTGCTGACAATGGAGTCTTACTGGACTTATATCGATTCGACACCCTCAATTTATTTCTGAACCTCGCGAAGAGGATTCCCGTGGAGGACGTAGCGTGAACGAGCAACAAGTTGAATCGATCCCCATCTCAGAAATCCATATCACTAACCCAAGATCACGAAATCGAATCAAGTGGCAATTGGTCGTTCAAAGCATCGCGACCGTAGGCTTGAAACGGCCTATCACTGTCGCGCGAAAATCCCATTCACATTCGGACGGCAAACGCTACGATCTGGTATGTGGACAAGGCCGAATGGAAGCTTTTTTAGAACTTGGTGAAATGTTCATTCCAGCAATCATCATTGAAGCTCCCGAGCAGGATCGTCAATTGATGAGCCTGGTAGAAAACATAGCCAGAAGACCGGCATCCACGCACGCCATCTTATTCGAGGTTCGGGTGCTCCGTGAGAGAGGGCACTCAAGCGAGCAGATTGCTCGCAAGCTCGGCCTGGACCGAGCGTACCTTTATGGAATTTGCAACCTCATTGATAAAGGAGAGGAATTCCTTGTCAGTTCCGTTGAAGCCGGTCGGATTCCGCTCAGCGTTGCTGTAGAGATCGCTACTGGCAACAATCATGAAATCTCCAGGGCTTTGTCGGAGGCTTACGAGAAAGGCGATCTACGTGGAGCACGCATCTCTGCGGCTCGCCGGGTCATTAGCCAGAGGTTAGAAAAGCAAAGGCTTCAAGGAAAGACTCCGCCAGTGCGGCGTAAACTCACCGGCGAAGCCCTGGTTCAGGAGTACAAGCAGAAGATTCGTGAACAGACCGCCTTGGTCGTCAAAGCCAATCGCACAAGAGATCGACTGATTCTATTGACTTCCGCCGTTCGAATTTTGTTCGCAGATGAGAACTTTCGCACCTTATTGAAGGCTGAAGGAGTGCAGTCTGTGCCTGCTGAGCTCGCGGAAAGGCTTCAACAATGAAGCGTACCTCAGCCAATCTGCGTTCTGCGTTTCAGAACAACATCCTGACGCTGCCGTTGGGTTCGATCCTTCCACAGCGGATCACAACTGCGGACACGCACCGTTCCTCTCTTTTCAAACAAATTCTGTCGTCTGTACGCGAGATTGGCCTAATCGAGCCACTGGTCGTCTATCCACAGGAGGGCAAGGGCTTTCTACTCCTGGATGGACATCTCAGATTTGAGGCTCTCAAGATATTGGGAAGTGAGGAAGTTAACTGCATCCTCTCCACGGATGATGAGAGCTACACATATAACAAACGAGTGAACCATATCCCACCTGTAGCCCAACACTTCATGCTCATGGAAGCTCTGAAAAGCGGAGTGGCAGAGGAGCGCATTGCAGCCACTTTGAACGTGGATGTTGCGGCGATCCGAAGACGAGTTCAGATGCTTGATGGAATTTGTCCAGAAGTGGTGGAGATGTTGCGGGACAGGAAGCTGAGCCTGGAACTGTTCCCGATACTGCGAAAGATGAAGGCGATTGGGCAGATCGCAACAGTCGAGCTAATGGTCCTCCGCAATGATTACTCTGTCGCGTTTGCAAAGACTAGGCTCGCCATCAGCCCTCCGGCGCTTCTCGCAAAGACTTCAACCGCTCGTCAACATAAGGCTAATGCGGACGCCGCAGATGTACTCCTGGGTGAGGATACAGACGGTCTCATTCAGAATTTGAAGGTAATCGAAGAGACATATGGCACCGACATCCTAACGCTAACAGTGACCTGTGCGTATCTCGACCGACTGTTCAGCGATGAGAAGGTCATCCGCTACTTGGAACGGCATCATCCAGGCCCGCTCGAAACGCTGAAGACGATTGTCTCGGATTTTCGGCCGCCTTCAACACTGGAGAAGAGCAGTAGTGCATAAGAATTTACCGTAAGGCACTTTATCCAATACAAAACCGGACCGTAGACAGGAAGCCAACTTCCGGGACCTCACATATTTCCTTTTGCGCAATGAAGACTGAGAACCTATCCTGAGTTGCATGGGATGGAGATTCAGGAAGAGCTTCAATTTCGGTCCGCTGCGGATCAATGCGTCCAAGAGCGGCCTCGGCTATTCCTTTGGAGGCAGAGGTTTCCGAGTTGGAAAAGATGCTCGTGGTCGAAGTTACCGGTCCACTTCCATACCTGGCACTGGTATTTATAACCGAACCTACACCAAGAAGAGTGCGATTTCAAAGTCGCCGATGTATACTTCCCCTTCTCAGCCGAATCTCAATTCTCCTATTTCCGGCAAGGTTTCTGGACGAAGCATTGGGAAGGTATTGGTTTACCTATCGGCGGGAGTGCTGATTTATCTGGTCGTTTCTGCAATCATTCATCTGCTTTGAGGAGCGTTGCGTATGTCGTTCGATCAAGTGCCCTTCGGGGAAAGTGTCGAGTTTGCTGAGAATACAGAACCCCGTTGCCCGTGCCTGTTGCTGCTCGACACGTCGGGCTCCATGCGCGGAAAGCCAATCGACGAACTGAATGCTGGCATCAGGCAGCTCCGCGATGAGTTATTTGCCGACGATATGGCACAGAAACGTGTTGAGGTCGCGATCATTGGCTTTGGCCCAGTGCAAACGCTGTCCGAGTTTCAAACGCCCGACGTATTTCAGCCGCCAACGCTTGCCGCCGGCGGAGATACACCGATAGGAGCAGCCATTGAAGCGGGGCTGAGCCTGCTCGACCAAAGAAAGCAGACCTATCGGAATAATGGAGTGACCTACTATCGCCCCTGGGTCTTCCTCATTACAGATGGCGGCCCGACTGATTACTGGCAGGCGGCTGCGGAGCGAGTGAAGCAGGGCGAAGCATCCAACCACTTTTCATTCTTTGCAGTGGGTGTGGAAGGCGCTCGGATGGACATCTTGGCTCAACTCACCTCGCGTGAACCACTCAAGCTACAAGAACTGCGATTCCGCGACCTCTTCAAGTGGTTGTCGAACTCCCTGACCTCGGTCTCCAAGTCTCAGGTGGGAACGCAGGTTCCTCTTGAGAATCCCACAGGACCGAATGGGTGGGGCTCAGTCGGATGACCGGCGGCTGGAAATACGCAGCCGCTTCCGTAATCGGTACGTCGCATCTGAGTTCCCCCAATGGCATCTGCCAAGACGCTCATTGCTGCGTATACGACAGCGATGCTGACCGGCTGGTCTGTGTCGTTTCGGATGGCGCAGGTTCGGCCTCCCGCTCAGAGCGAGGCTCACGCCTCGCGTGCGATCTTGTCTGCGATCTGGTATCGAAGGGTGATGCAGATACTGTGCATACGAAAAGATTCGCACTCGAAACGCTTGAAACCATCCGAACTACGATTCTGAACGAGGCTGTCCAGGAGAATCTTCGCGTTCGAGAGTTTGCATGTACTCTGCTAGTCGCACTAGTGAACCGTGATCGCACGACATTCTGGCAGATCGGCGATGGGGCGATCTGCTTTCGGCTTCCGTCCGAGGATTCGTTTCGCTTCGTGTTTTGGCCCAGCAAGGGTGAGTACGCCAATGTGACCTACTTCCTCACCGATGAGAATGCGCCGGACGAGCTGGAGTTTGACTCTCTTGAGAGCTCCTTGGCGGATGTTGCGGTGTTCAGTGACGGGCTTGAGCGATTGGCGTTAGACTTCAACGCGGGCGAGGCGCACACGAAGTTCTTCGCCGGATTCTTCCCCTATCTCTATCGAGAGTCAGCAGGCCATCTCATCGAGATTGAGCAAAAGCTGACAGATTTTCTCGGTTCCGAACGGATCAATAGTAAAACAGACGACGACAAGACTCTCGTTCTAGCAACGGTGGAAAGCAGATGAGTCTTGGCACGGGATCAAGCGTCTATGGAGTCGATGGCTCTACCTATCGGCTCGCTCGGGAGATAGGCAAGGGAGGCCAGGGAGCCGTTTGGTCGCTAGATGGAAATGCCAATCTGGTTGCCAAGTTCTATCACAAGGGTTTCACCGATGAGGATGTCGCCAAGCTTTCAGCGATGTGCCGTTTGAAGAATGACGCGCTCACGAGTGTTTCAGCATGGCCCATTGCCCTTCTGAAAGGAGCAAGGTCAGGGAAGCCGCAAGGACTTCTCATGCGGAAGATTTCGGGCTATCAGGCCGTCCACCAGCTCTACGGCATGAAGAGTCGGTTTCGGACCTTTCCGGAGGCACAATTTCCATTTTTGCTGCATTCGGCCGTCAACACCGCACGGGCCTTTGCAACTATTCATAGCGCAGGACAAGTAATTGGAGACGTAAACCACAGTAATCTTATGATCTCTCAGACTGCGACCGCAGCACTGATTGATTGCGACAGCTTCCAAATCACGGACGGAGGCAATGTTTTCCGTTGCCCAGTTGGCGTGCCTGAGTTCACGCCACCAGAACTCCAAGGTAGCAATTTTCTGGCTCAGGCTCGTACCGCTCAGCACGACGCATTCGGGCTTTCGGTTTTGATCTTCTATCTGCTGTTCCTGGGACGTCATCCTTTCATGGGAATGTATGACCCAAAGAGGGACGAGATGGTTTCGCTCGATCAAGCGATTGGACAGTATGCGTTCCCGTATGCTCGTGATTTGCATTCGCAGGAAGTCAAGTTACCCCTCTTTGTTCCTCGACTAGCCGATTACCCATCGAGCGTCACTGATCTCTTCAAGCAAGCATTTACCCGCGATGCAATCACGCGGGGTCGTCCTTCCGCGACGCAATGGGTAGGAGCGCTCACTTCGCTTTCGGGAGCGCTACGACAATGCCAGGGAAACCCGAATCATCACTTCTATAACGGTTTGAAGGAATGCCCCTGGTGCCGGATGGAGGGCGTATTGGGGACGCCCATCTTCGGGATCAAGGTCACTGTATTTCACGATCAAGGTTTCAGCCTTGTCACGATTTGGGCTGAGGTTGAGTCCATAAGGCCCGTCCCAGAGGTGCTTGCAAAGCCGGACACGGACTTGCTCACCTCTAAGCTCATACCGGATCCTGGGCTTCCGGAGATTATTCGCAAGCGGCGGAAGTACCGCTTAGGTAGTCTCGGCATCGTGATAGCGATTTCTGTATGGTCAGTGGCAGTTCTGGCTCCATTGGCTGCCGTCATTGCTATTGTCATTTCTCTGGTGATTGGTCACAAGCTATGGACCAAAGGGGCAGCACCAGCAAAGCCCTTCCTCGATGCTTACCAAAACGCATCGTCAAGCTATAAAGAAGCCGAAACTACGTTGGATCGCAGTGCGGAAACGCCGGGGACCTTTCTAGCCGAGAAGAAACGATTAGAGACGGCCAAGGCTGAATTTCAAGATTTGGGACCGCAAAAGGCAAAGCGGTTGGCTGCTCTACAGGCGGGTCGAGAAAGAAAGCAGCGCCAGCACTTCCTGGAGCGATTCCGTATTGAGGACGCTACAATTTCGGGGATTGGCCCAAAGAACAAACTGATCCTCCGTACTTGGGGTGTCGAAGATGCGTGGGATATCGAAATCGGTAAGATTTCGTCCATCAAGGGGTTTGGGCCAGTCAAGCTGCAGGCATTACTCTCGTGGCGGCAAAGCAAGGAATCTCAGTTTCGATTTGATCCTTCTCAGCCGGTTGATCCACGAGACATTCATGCGCTGGAACAGGAGTTCACGCAGAGAACGCAGATGCTTCAGAACACACTACGCTCCGGCCCTCAGGCATTGAAACAAACGCTCGGTGTATGGCAGGCACAGCGTCGGCAAGGTGCGGCAAGACTCCACAGCTTGGCAAGTGAGTTGGCCCAAGCGACTGTGAATCGGAAAGCCTTGAGAACCCTGTAGTGTGAGCTAGTAGGCTTCGTATTTTCAGATGAACTGAGATCCCTCGCCGAAGTAGAGGCGAGTGCGGCAGCTCGGTGGGTTTAACCTGTAAATGCCGAAAGAAGCTATGGCCTGTGCGTGTAACGTTTAGAGCGTGGGGCAGAAGCTTACTTCGATGCAACCAACTGTTTGAAGTGTGTCCAGGGGCATGATCTCAGTCTTTGCGTGCTGCCTGTAACTTTCCTGGCCTGGATAAACAACGATTTGATGATTATCTTTGACGTCGGTCCCGGGCGCTTCGGAGGGCCAATTGACCCCAGCAACTACCGCAAACGAGTGCCGCACAAGCTGGCGGACGAGCTGGATCTGCCGAAGCTGGCCTTCCAGGTCATCCGGCGGACTATCGCAACCTTGGGCAAGTCGAAGGACACGTTAAGGATATTCAGGGCATCATGCGCCCTCCAAAGCTTCGACAACTACTGACGTCCTCAACCTTGGAACTTCAGTTCAAGTGGTCAAGAAGCCATGACGAACCCTTATCGTTGAACCCTTTCCAAGCTCCTGGCGCGCTGATAGCTGCAACAAGAAGTTCGTCATTAGAATCAAGGTATTGTGCAAGGTTGTCACGAACGGCGCTGGCGGTCTGATCGGTTTCGATGATCCAGGTGGAGTCTAGGTGATGCCACCATGTTCCATACGCTTTCAACGCGTCGATCAGATCTTTATAGTTTTGTGTTGGTTTGTTTAGGTCGTACCCCACCATGTAAACGGACATCTGGCCACTCCTAAGTGGTTCGCAGGGAGCTCCTGTGTGGAGCTCCCTGTCTTCTATTTGTTGTGATTGCGCAGGAAGTCTGACAAGGATTTGCTACCAGAGCGTTCCAAGAGGGTGTTGAGATGTGCATCGCCGCGAACGCCTGAGGCAAAATTATCGCCATAGGTCTCACGCAAGGTGTCCACTCTTGTGTTTCCATGCTTCTCGCTGATGCGTCCGTTCTGATCTCGGTGACGCCCATCGAGACCTGTAGAGTTGTTGGACATTATGTTTCCTTTCTGGTCTTGTGACCGTACTAGAGGGCGGCTATGCCGCCCTCTTTTGTTCCATCCGGTCTGCAACTACGTCCCGGACATGTGACTGCCAATCTCCCGAATGAATGACGCGGATGTAATCCTTGCCTTCTATGCCGTTCTTTAGCAGATCTGTCTTGGTTCGCTGGCTCTGGATCGCCCAATCCCCGAAGAGAATGTAGGTGGCATTGCCGGCATTCAGATGCTCAAAGACCACCAAGTCATCTGTGATAAGAGCTCCCAGGTACCCACTCATGCCACCGTCGCCACGAATAAGGTGTCGAGGCGAGAGGCTGTGAAAGAGGTCATATCGTTCATTGGCCTTGCGCTCAAGTTCTTCGCGAGCTGCATCTGTTTTCGGTCGATAGGAAGATAGGAGCAGACGAATATTGCTCTCCCGCTCTCCAGGCGGCAAGATGAACCAGTTCACCTGAATGGTATCGAGATAGTCCTGAGTCGAGGCGTTGGGTGGGAATACGTTAACGCCGCCGACGGCCTCTTGAAGCAGGTTGAGTGCGAAGAGAAGCTTTCGGTCTATCTCAGGTTCAAGCGCCGAAAATATCTCAACAATCCCAAACCGTACAACATAGGACTCATCTTCTTCGCGGAGGACTACAGCGTCTAACGTGTATCGCGGGCCAAGAACGTGCTCGCGCTGCAAAACCATCCGAGTCTGCGTCACTTTGCATGGGCCATAGCGTCCGAAAGGACGCCGGTTGATGAAAGTTATGGTTTTTTCGATCTTCGGGAGATCATGGCGCGCCACAACTTGCCCCTCAACATTCCGCTGGGCATAACGTCCTACGGCGATATCAGGCACCACGGGCTCGGTTGTGGTCATGGCACCGTCATGCCACCCCAGTCCGAGATGTGCGTACAAGCCGCCGCTAACGTCAGCGATATTTACACGCTTTACTACAGCGACACGGAAGTTGTTTCCGAGAGAACCAAGCCTTGTTTCGACAAACAGAGGCACCTTGCGCATTCCGCGCTTATTTTTGGAAGCCATAATGTTCCTTCTGGTACATGCGTATGCGCATGCAACCGATCAGGGACCCATTGACTCCTAAATGCCCAGGTGGTACCTTTGAGAAAGCCGGTAATGGTTTTCCACAGGGCATTAATTTGTCACGTGTCCGGATTGAGTTCATGGAAGATTAGGCGCAGCCTTCCTAAAGCGTTTGCCGACTCTTCCCGGGTTATAAATCTCCTTTCGAACTGTGACTAGAAAACGGCCAGCGTTGGCGCGCGGGCTGTTTTCTGCACATTTGTTTCATTATAGCACATATGCGCTATATCTGTCCAGATATCTGCTATATCTGTCGATACTTTCGCCTCAGTTTTGCTTTTCTAGCAGCGCGACGAATTTGGGCACCCCCTTCCGCAGCCTCTGAAGAATATCTTTTCGCTGTTGGCGGATGCCGCTTGCTTGTGTATCGATCACTTCCAACAGGCGTTCTGGGTTCAAGTGATATTGATGGACAAGAAAATCATCAGGGGAACTCACAAGAATATGGTGGGGCAGCAGCAATTCCTGCGGGAAGTCTTTGAGGTTTGCTGTGACAATTACGTTTGCCCGCTCGTGAATGGCAGCTGCCACGACGTGGCGATCCTTTGGATCTGGTAGAGCCGGAGCGCCTTCGAGCAGCTGATTTGGAAAAACAACCTCCGCCTCGGGGAAAGCTTCACGCATTCCCCGAAGGCGGCCTTCTGCTTGTTCTGGCGTATAGCCGAACTTGATGATGGTTCGGGCCACTTCAGCTAGTGTTTCTTTGCTCCACAGGACGCGAAATAAAGCCGGCTCTTCTGCACAGCGAAGTAAAGTATCGCAGAGCGGCATCGGTGCAAGGACGCATGCGTCCAAGACAGCCGCGTATTCGTTATCGGGTGTGAGAATCATCCAAGGGCACCAGATCGTACAAGCCATTCTCTATTTCGTTACGGGCCAGATCATCCAGAGTCTTCCGACGGGCCGAATCTCGCTTCGCCTTAAAGGCTAAGAGATCGCGTGCATATACCCGCCGGTGTGTACCAACCATGTGGAACGGAATCTGCCCCTGCTCTAGAAGCTGAACAAGGAATTGCCTCGATACAGACAAAACTTTCGCTGCTTCCACTGTCGTCAGCTCTGCGTTGCTCTGCAGGATCGTGATGGATTTTCCTTCCTTTAGATCTCCCAAAATTTGGCACAGGAACGAATATAGATTTCCAGGAAGGAATTGGGTCTTTCCGTCTGGCCCAACAAGCTTCGCTTCAGCGGCCCGGATCTTCGCATACAGATCGAGGATCTCTTTCTGCTCTCGTTCTGATATTGAGATTGCAGTCGTTTCCTCAGTCGCAGACATATTGCCCTCCATGGCATAGCCTAAACGCTATAAGCGCTAGCTTAGCACAGAATAAACGCTATATATGCAACTAATTTCGCCCCACATCGGTTAGGGACGCTATGAATGTACGGGAGGAATCCCCGCCGGTGCAGTTCTGCACGAGTCGGCGAGAAACCGACTAAAAGCCAAATTACACCGAAAAATGTGCGATTTAGATGTGCGGCACAATGGCATTTTAAAGGTACATAGGTGCGGCAGGATATCTCTCACAAAACAAACTGGATAGAAGAGCGAAAGACTCAAAGTGCGTCTGCGCTTTATGTTCCACTACTGCTTATTACCTGAAAGACGCGTCGAACTACAACAGTCCTGCGCCGCTCTCCGAGCCTCAGAAAGCGCAGCCTTCGGCTGCAACAAAAGCCGCACTCTGGCAGATAAAGGCTCATTCTTCCTCCCCACTTTTAACGATGAGGGAAAGTGCTGCCAAATGCTGCTTGGTGCTGCAAAGTGAGGGAAGGTAAGGACTGTCAAAGAGATAAATGGACGACCACCTTGCATGATCGAAAGTCCGATGGCAAACTCTTATTGAAATGTACTCCTCAATAAATATCGAAGTGGCCGAGGTGAGTGCATTGGTCGAACGGCTTCGGTCAAGAACTGATCTCCTTCCGCTCAAAGCTAGGGGGCTGAAGAGATTTGCCGCTGAGTTGAAGGCGATATCAGAAGTCGGTCTGCCTTGGAAAGCAGTCTGGCGGATATTGCGGGATGTTGGCTACCAGGGAACATACCGGCAGTTCGTTGCGATGGCGAATCGGCTCACAGATAAGACTGCCCCGACTAGAACGAAGACCAAGGACCTCCCAGCGCCGATCGCAGAAAGGCAATCACAGCCCGCCGCCGCGCCCGTAGCGAATCAGGGTGCGGGGCAAAATACCAAGCCCGAATGGCAAATCCGAAGAGAAGAGGAAATGGCGAGATTGGATCGCCTCGCTGAGGAGAACCGCGCCAGGGATGCGCAACTCAGTAGAACAAAGCTCTTCAAGCCTACGCCGTTCGAGGGCAGACGTGAGGAATGATCGAACTATTGAAAGCCAAGGAAAGCAGTGTTGTCCGCATTGCAAACGTCCAGATGAGGTGAAAGATGGAACTCCTGAATAACCCCACGACGTACGAACCGTTTGTTGCCCCTGAACGTGCCGCGGCTTTCCTGGCCTTGTCACGGAAGACTGTGCTCAAACTGGCGCGGAGAGGCGACCTGCCGGCGCATCCTGTAGGTCGCGGAGTCCGCCAAATGTGGCGATTTCGCCTCTCGGAACTCTCCCGATGGTTAGAGTGCGAGGCAGTAAAATTGGACCAGCCATCGGGGTCGGAATGAGAGGAATGTCTCTTGAATCGACCACGGTATCAACACGGTTTCTTCAGTCGTCATCAGCGCAAGAAGGGACCGGAAGTCTGGGTTTACCGATGGCGGGATATTGACGCCAAGGGCAAACCCAAAATGCGTGCTCTTGTAATTGGTTCAGTGAAGCAGTACCCAACGGAAACGGCAGCATGGAAGGCTGTTTCGACGCTGCGCCTCGACCTCAACCACCACACCTCCCGCCCTGAAGGCTTGCCGGAAACATTCGAACAGCTGGTAGAACACTATCGGTTGATCGAATTGGATCTGGAAAAAGAATCTGAGCGGAAGGTCCTACAGACGAAGCAAACCTACGCTGTTTATCTGAAGGCGAGAATCGTTCCGCGTTGGGGCCATTACCGTCTTCGGGAAATCAAAGCAGTGGCAGTAGAGCGGTGGCTTGGCTCTATCGACGATTTAGCGAATGGGACCAAGGCGAAGATCAAGGGCATCATGAGCGAAGTCTTTCAACACGCGATCCGCTATGGCTGGCTCAAGGATGGAGAGAACCCCATCTTTGCCGTCCGCCAGAGTACCAAGCGGAAGCGGGTCACGGAACCACTGGAAGTAACCGAGTTCCGTGCGCTCATGCTGGAGTTGCCGCAGAAGATGCGCGTCATTGGCATCGTGGCGGCCACTACAGGGCTACGTATCAGCGAGGTCCTGGGCCTCAAGTGGATGGACATCGACTGGAAGACATTGCAAATGGATGTTACCCGGTCGGTCGTGGACGGCATTGTCGGAAAGTGCAAAACGGAGACCTCCCGCAGGCCGGTTCCCATTGATGAGCTCACCACTGCCGAGTTGCTGGCTTGGAAGAAGGAAACCTGCTACGCCGAGCCGGATGACTGGGTCTTCGCCAGCGAACGAGTTCAGGGAAAAATGCCACCCTGGGCCGATACGCTTCTGGATCGCTTCCTGCAACCGGCTGCAAAGCGTGCCGGAATCACGAAGTGGGTCGGCTTCCATACCTTCCGGCACACCTACTCAACGCTGCTCAAAGCGAACGGCGAAGATGTCAAAGTGGTACAGGAATTGATGCGCCACGCAAACATCTCCACAACGATGAACATTTACACGAAGGCTCTGACGTCGGCCAAGCGGGAAGCGCAAAGCCGGGTGGTTGATGTACTTCTGGAGCGTTCTAGGAATGTCGTAGAAAACGCTGCGGAGGATGCAGCATGAGAACCAACGTATCGAAAGCGTATCGCGTTTTTCTTGCCGATTCGCTAAGTTGTTGGGTTATTTGGTGGACCTGATCGGGATCGAACCGATGACCTCTTCCATGCCATGGAAGCGCGCTCCCAGCTGCGCCACAGGCCCACTTTGGGTGGGACAACTTTCTTATTTTCGCCGCTATAGCCTGTTTCGTCAAACCTGAAACCGCACTCGATAGAGATATATGCAGGACTCCTGAAAAATCCGTTCCCGAATTTGGGAACATTTCGATCCCAATTGGTGTCAAATACAGTAGAGCAGCTAGTCTGAACCGGAATCGCAGTTTCGCGTCGCGTTATTTGTACGTGCCAGGCGAACGCTCACTGCGTTAAAGTGGAGGGCACGGACTTGCAGGCCGATATTAGCTTGGGAAATATAGCCAGTGCGCTCACGCTCCACACAGAAGAGGCCGCTCTTGTAGCCGAGTTGCGCTCCGGTTCTGAGGAAGCTTTCTCCTGGCTCATCACTCGTTATCACCAGCCCATCTATAGCTTGTTGGCCCGCACCGTGCGTGATCCGGCCGATGCTGCCGATCTTACCCAGGAAGTCTTCGTCAAGATATTTCGCGGTATTGGCTCCTTCCACAGTGAGTCCTCCCTGCGTACCTGGATCTACCGGATAGCGCTCCACGAAGGGCTGAATCAGCGTCGCTGGTGGCGGCGCCACAAGCAGCAGGAAGTCACGATTGAGCTGGAGACAGTGGACTGCGAAAGCGGGGAACCAGCGCGTCTCAAGGAAATGCTCGTCGATCCTGGTGAAAGCCCCTACGAGCTGGCCAATCACAGCGAAGCCCGGGAACGCGTTGAGGCTGCTCTGCGCCAGGTTCCTGAGCCGTTCAGAACCACAATCATCCTCCGTGACATCGAGGGCTTTGTTTACGAAGAAGTAGCGGCCATGCTTGAGGTCAACCTCGGCACGGTGAAATCACGGCTCGTACGTGGTCGTGCCTGCTTGCGTCAGATCCTGCTCGCCGACGAAGCGCATCGCTGCAAGGTAGCCGACGCCGCGCGCACCAGCTCAGCGACAAACTCTTTGACGGCACAGGCCGAGGAGGCTCGATGAGTCTATCCATCGGATGCTCAGAGGCGCGAGACAAGTTTGCCGAATATCTCGACGGCCAGCTAACCGGACACCAGATGCAGCACATTACCGCGCACCTTGAAGGCTGCGATGGTTGCGCTCAAGAGTTCGAAACAGAGCGCAATATGTTGCGTGCATTAGCCATCCTCGGCCCTGTTGGGGGTCAGGCCAAGGAGCCGGAGAATCTTGTTTTGCGAATCCGGATCGCGATCTCCCATGAGCGCGCTCAACGTCGCCGCAGTAAGCTCGTGGATTTGCAACTAGCCTGGCGCAATACCGTTGGCCCATTCCTGTTGCAACTTTCTGCAGGTTTTGCCAGTGCCGTTCTCTTGCTTGGCACCGTCGCCGTGCTGGTAGGTATGTTTGCCCATCCTGAGCATGCTTCCGCACAAGATGAACCAATCGGGATGGCCACGGCTCCACGTTTTCTTTATCATTCAGACGCACTGCCGGACTCCGATCAGATCGGTACCACCAACGGTCCGGTGGTTGTCGAAGCCTATGTCAACGGCTCGGGTCGCGTGTATGACTATCGCATCGTCAATGGCCCCACAGACCCGCAAACCCGCGCAGAAGTTGAAAATCTCCTGCTCTTCAGCGTTTTCGAACCGGCCCGCTCCTTCGGGCAACCGGTTCGCGGCCTCGCCGTGCTTTCCTTCTCCGGCGTCTCCGTTCGTGGGTAAGCACGCCAGACGATCCTCAGCGATCCCTCTGCCTATCTGGTTTCCTGCATAGTCCACATCCACTCTTGCCTGGAACGATCGAGTAGCTGGGTGCGATCTTCAGCAAGAATGTATCGTTCCCTTATCAATTCCTCTAAAGCCCGTTCAAAACGCTGGCGGTAGTCTTCATAGCTCTTGTAGCGATCGCTCACCGCCGTTCGTGGATCGTGGGCCGCCACGGCTTCGGCCGCCGTCCGGTGCAGGGGAATGAAGGAGCCAAGAAACGCCAGCCGCTCCCCAGGCGCGCCAATCGTGGCCGAGCGCAAATTCCAGCCTGTATAGGTTGCCAATGGTACGGCTTGCTCCGGCAGGCGGATGCCGCCTAGATCGTTTCCATCGCTGTCCACCTGCGGAACCAGCGTTGGATAAGCAGCGTCGACCGTTGGCGGTTGCTGGCTGAGAATTCCTCCGCGCCAGTTCGCTCCAAAATCCAGGTCCGAGCCTTCAGCAGCATCAGCCGGTGAGGTGAGGCCCGGTACAGCAGGGAAATGAAGCTGAGCAAGCGATGTCAATGTTCCATCGGAGATATGCGGATAGCGGCTGGCCGGTGGCGTGGTTCCGCTGCGAACCCAGGCATCCATGTTGGCGATCATTGCACGCCAGAACCATCGGATAGGCAGCGGGTTCGGCAATTGTTGCGCCGTCCGGTCCCCCACCGGAGGAAAGGGCACCGAATAGTGCTGCAATCCTGAGTAGAAGTAGATTCGAACGTTTTCACCGACCTCCGCATCGGCCTTTCCATCCGCCGTTGTGTGCATCAGTGAAGCTGCCCGCCCCCAATATTCATAGGAAGTATGCGAGAAAAAGATCTTCGGAATCGCGTGTTCCTTCCCAGCCGCATCCAGCAATCCGAATTTGCCGTACTGCGGGTTGTGCGGATCAATCTCGGGTAGATCCGTAAAAGGGAAAATATCCGTCGGCCAGTCAATTGAAGACATAGGCTGCGCGTCGCGCGATGGTTGAGCGAAACGGTAGTTAAAGCTGCCCCGCCCAGCACCGCCTACATGTGCCAGTACTCCATCCAGAGCCATGCGGTCCGATTCGTCCGCATTGAAGCCCTGGTACAGAAAATCGCGAAGGAATCGTCCGCACTGCGAAATACCTGCCGCATACGCTACGTGTACCGGAGCGATCGCTGCCGGCGAATGCTTCATCCACGAGACGAAATCCCGCACTGCGGCAAACCCCAGCCCGGCAACTACCGGATCCTGCACCGCATAAACCAATTCATAAATCTTGCCTGCTTGAAAGCCGGATGAGAGATGCAGGAACCTGTCGCTCGGCGCCAGCTTCCCATCGACCGTGTGAGAAAAGCTCCACTCTGCTCGCGCAATCACACGGCGCGGCCCGTGCGGACGATCGCGAACCGTCAGCACATTTTGCGTATCATCCGGCGCTGCCACCGGATATTCAGTGCCGCCAATGTGATTGCCAATCACATGTCCCAGCGGCCAATCCATAGCAGGCTCCGTCGGAGTGAAGTCGTCGCGTAGCAGGCCTCGAATATGGCCTCCGCCCTTCTCATAGGCCACAGGAGCATACAGCCGCAGGCTCCCCGGCGACGCGGCAACGTCCCATTGCCATCCCAGCGACGCAAAGGTAAATCCCTGGCGCAGCAGCCAACCATCGCCAAGCTCAGCGGCATTCGACGGATCCTCATTCCCGCCATCAACCAGCCGCAGCAATCCCTTGCCGCCGCGGTTTGGAATCTCCAGCAGCAACGCACCATTGCCCTTGCTCACCGGCGACAATAGAAACAGGTCGGAAGAAAACTCAACTTCGCCCTTCGCATTGCGAACCGCCTTATCGAGATCGACGATAACTCCGTCGTGTGGGTCCGACGGCCGAACCGCGAAATACACCCGCGCCGTGATCTTTTCATATGTCGGTGTACCTGCTGAGGACGCAATCGGAACACGGCTAAGGATCTCAACCCGCAACACACGCGCCTGCGCGGTAACTGAGACAAGACAAAGCAGAAGGCCTGAAACCAGGGCGGACAATCTTAGTCGCATGATGCTCGCAGTATACGTAAGCTTTCAGCTAACTGGCGTTCGCGAGTCAGTTAGAGTAAAGGAATCGATGATCAGCCGACGCCGGTTTCTCGCCACTTCTGCAGCAGGCCTGCCCGCATTCTCGTTGAAGGCCGCATCTGCTCAATCTCCCTCGTCCACTGCCCTGCCTCCCGCCCTTGCCGCATTGAAGAACCGCCGCTCCGAGGCCCAGCCCATCACTTTAGTGGAGAGAGAGCGTCGCTTCGACCGTGCCCGGCAGTTGATGCACACTCATCAGATCGACGCCATCGCTCTCATCGGTGGCACCTCTCTGGTCTACTTTACCGGCATCCGCTGGTGGAACAGCGAGCGGCTCTTTGTCTGTATCCTGCCGCAAAAGGGCGCGCCGTTTTACGTCTGTCCCGCCTTCGAGGAAGAACGCGCCCGTGAACAGATGCGCGAGTCCCCGGCCGGCACAGATTCAAAGGTATATACATGGCAGGAGGATGAAGACCCATACGTTCTCGTCAAAAAAGGTCTCAGCGATCTCGGTCTAACCGGCGGCAAGCTCGGTATCGAGGAGCGCGTAACCTTCGTCTTCTCCGATGGCCTGCGCAAAGCAAATCCCGCCTTTGAAATCCTCAGTGCCACACCCGTCACCGCCGGTTGCCGTGCCGTCAAGAGCGCCGCCGAACTCAAACTCATGCAACTCGCCAATGACGTCACCCTTTCCGTCTATGAGGCGGCCTGGAAATCGATGCATCCCGGTATGACAAACCACCAGGTCAGTGAATGGATCGGTAAAGCCTACGAGCAGGTTGGCTTTCCGGGTGATGCCAGTTGCCAGGTGGACGCCTGGTCGGCCCTGCCGCACGGTTCCATTCAGCCGCAGATCGTACATGAAGGCAGCCTGGTCCTGATCGACGATGGCTGCACGATCGAGGGATACGAGTCGGATATCAGCCGTAGCTTCACCATCGGCAAAGCGAGTGATCGCATGAAAAAGGTTTTCGATATTGTCCACCGGGCCCAGGCAGCGGCTCTGGCAGCGGCCCGGCCAGGAGTTGCGTGTGGCGCGGTCGATGCCGCCGCCCGCAAGGTCATCGACGATGCAGGCTTCGGGCCCCGATACGCCCACTTCACGCATCGTGTCGGCCACGGCATTGGCATGGACGGCCACGTATGGCCCTACCTGGTCAAAGGCAACACCACCTTGCTTGAACGAGGTATGACCTTCTCCGACGAGCCGGGAATTTATCTGCGAGGCGAGTTCGGCATCCGTCTTGAAGACGACATGGTCATCACCGCGGACGGAGCCAGACTCTTTACGCCGCAAAGCCCTTCGCTGGAAGAGCCCTTCGCTCAATCATGACCAGGATGACCTTTGTCTGCCCGATTCCGTCTTATCGGAAGGTATCCATCCGCCCAGGAGTGGAGAAATGCACTAGACTCATGATGATGTTGTCGCGAACTCTTTTCCGCTTTTCCGCATGTGCCGTAGCCGCCACACTTCTGGCTTCCACGCCATTTTTGTCTGCCCAGGCAGACGATCAAAGCTCTTCCTCCTCGGCTAATTCAGGTAAATCGAACGGCAAGCAGGGACAAAGCTCATCCTCCACAGGCCCGGCTTTTAGTCAGGAGAAAGCTCCTGCCCTCGTAGATCCCGCCGGTCCAGCCATCTCTCTCGTCAGCTCCGAAACCCTCTTTACCATGGCCGCCACTTTGAATGCCTGCGGCTACGATGAGGGTCTCGCCGAGAGCGATCCCATTCGTCAGCGTTTGCGCGACGAAGTCAATCAGGCGCTAACCGCCAGTGAAGATGCGCGGGCCAAACGCGACAAGGTCTGCCTCTATATCGCCCAGCACCGTATGACCGGTACGGAAAAAGACATCTCGCAGTACATTTCCCTTGCGCTCTACCTCACGCCGCCCCCGGAACTTGAAACCTCGGTTGAATTGCCGGAAATGCCTCCCGACTCCACGCAAGTAGTCGAGATTCTGCCGCTTCTTAAGGACTTTGCTACTGCCGTTGATCTGCACGGCATCTGGCTCACCAATCGGCGCACCTACGACGACACGGTCAATCATCTGCACGATGCACTGACCAAGATGATTCTCTCCACCAACTACTACCTCAAGATGCCCGCCTCCACTTACGATGGCAGGCGTTTCCTGGTCGTGGTTGAGCCCGAACTGTCGCCGCGCACCATTAACGCCCGTGTCTACGGGGCCGACTATGTCGTCGTGGTTTCGCCCGTTAATGGCGAAATACGCATGACTGACGTGCGCCACACCTACCTGCATTACCTCATCGAGCCGCTTCTCTACCAGCGTTCCAATGCCATGGACCGCTTCCTCCCCATCCTTAAGGAAGTGCGTGATGCGCCTCTGGAATACCGCTTCCGCTCCGACATCGTTGACCTGACCATCGAATGCCTGATTAAGGCTGTCGAAACGCGCACCATGGACACCGGCATACCAGCCTATGTTGCCCCCGCCGACGAAAAACGTTCCGACTTCGAGCGTGTCCAACGTGAACGCAACGCCGTGCAGCAGAAAATGGAGCAGGTCCGGCAGGTTCACCTGCACCATGAAATGACTCAGGGATTCGTACTGACCCAGTATTTCTACGAGCAGATCGTCCAGTTCGAGAAAGATCCCGCAAGCCTCAAAGACACCATAGGACAGCTGGTCTACACCATGGACATCGATCATGAGCAGCATCGCGCCCGCGCCATCACATTTGACCAGCAGGCCGACCAGGACATCCTCCGGCGTTCCGCGCCCCATAAGCTCACCGGGCTCGACCTTGCCGAGGCCAAGCTGGCAGCCGGAGACATTGCAACCGCATCCGCCCTGGCCCGTCAATCCATTGCCGCGACCTCCACGGACCAATCCGCGGAGGTGGGCCGCGCCAATTTCATCCTGGCCCGCACCGAAATCATGACCGGGCACCCTGAAGAAGCCATGGCGGGCTTTGAAAAGGCAGCCGCCACAGCCAAGGAAACCCGCATCCTGGCTTGGTCCCACATCTATCTTGGTCGCATGATGGATCTCGATTGCAAGCGCGATGAAGCTATGAATCAGTACAAAGCCGCTCTCGCCGTCCGCGATGGACAGCAGGATACCCGTCTTGCCGCCGAGCGAGGCGTCAAAGCTGCATATTCGGTGAAAGGCCATACCTGCGACGCCGATGGAGAAGCGGACGACCCCGATTCCAAGCCCGACGTTGCGCCCAGCCGCCCTCAGATTGCCGCGCCAAAGGCTCCGCAAACAGGGCCGGGACCCGAATCGTCACCGAAGTAAGACAATTGCGCACGCTCTCTACGGCTGATTTGCGTCTACCATTAAAGAATGCAGCAGGCTCTTCTGGCACAATCCGAAGACCTGGCGCCCTTGGAAATCGCTCTGGGCCACAGGTTCGCGCGTCCTGAACTGCTCGTGCATGCCCTGACCCATCGTTCCCAGGCTTATGAACTGGCCATGGAAACCGCCTCCAACCCGCATGAAATCGAGCGTGCCGACAATGAGCGCCTCGAGTTTCTCGGGGATGCCGTGTTAGGCGTAGCCGTGGCGGAAGCCCTGTTCCTGAGCCATCCTGACTGGCAGGAAGGCCAATTGACCCGCATGCGCGCTCAGCTTGTAAGCCGCCGCCACATGGCCGAGGTCGCTGTGGCCATCGGATTGGGGCAACATCTTCGCCTCGGTAAAGGCGAAGAGCGATCAGGCGGCCGCAAAAAAGCGGCAATTCTGGCTAACGCCATGGAAGCCGTGATCGCCGCCATGTACCTCGACGCCGGTCAGGGGAGAGGCTTGGCTGCAGTCCGGCGTTTTGCCGATGAACATATTCTGGGTTCAGCCGCCGACGAGCTGGCCAGGGAACTGGCTTCGGGCGCAGCGCTCGGGGACCATAAATCTGCTCTTCAAGAGCGTCTGCAGGCGACGCGTACCGGCGTACCGGTGTATGTTGTCGAAAGTGAGAGCGGTCCTGACCACCGCAAGCGCTTCCATGTTGAAGTACGGCTGCGGTCGGCAGATGGAGAAGTGGGGGACGCACTGGCCAGCGGTATTGGAAGCACCAAGAAAAAAGCAGAGCAGGAGGCAGCCCGCCGCGCTCTCACCCTGTTGGCAGGGCAGGCAGCCAGTGAGGAGCCGGCTGAAGTATGAGTAGAATTCCCACCGTCTCCGCCACATTTCCTGAAGTTGCAGGGCACGCCGCGACTGGCGGCAACTCCCCGGCAGGCCATCAACCTTCAACTCCTTTTCAAGCCAGCGCCTCCGTGGACGCTGACTTGAGAGCAGGGATGACCCAGAGTCCTCCTGCCAGAATTCTGCCCGCCGCCGCCGATGCTGTACGCCATCAGGTGCCTGAGGCCGCTTCCTCCCTGTTACGCACCATCATCGTCGCCCTGTTCGTGCTCACATTCCTCGCCCAACCCATGGTCATTCCCTCCGAAAGCATGGAGCACACCCTGTTGGTGGGTGATTTCCTGCTCATGAACAGGTCAGCCCTCGCCCCAGGCGGCATCTGGCGAAAAATCATGCCCTACGCAGGGGTAGAGCGGGGCGAGATCGTTACCTTCCGCTCTCCCTTAAACTCCAGCGAATATCTGGTGAAACGCGTCATCGGTGTTCCCGGCGATCGGATTCGCATCGACAACGGCAGGGTTCAAATCAATGGCAAGTCGCTCGATGAGCCTTACGTTGTCTTCGAGCCGACCACCGACAATCCCTACCTTGACCATTTTCCTGCAAAGGCCTATACCGACCCTCGTGTCGATACCGGGTGGTGGAAGCAGATGCAGCAGAATTCCATCAATGGAGAACTGGTCATTCCACCCGGCAAGTACTTCATGCTCGGAGACAACCGCAACAACAGCCTTGATTCCCGCTATTGGGGCTTCGTGGCCCGAAACCAGATCGTTGCCCGCCCGCTGGTCATCTACTTCTCGCTCACCCGGCCCTCCCGCACCGATGTCCAACAGGCCTCGGATGATAGACTTGGGCACGAAAGTGATGTTTCCGCGCAGTTGAAGGGCTTTGCCCGTTGGAAACGCATCCTGCATGTTGTGCACTAAACGCACCGAATGCATCGAATACGATTGATACCCATCTCCGCCGCAGTCCAGACGCGGTGAGAGTCAAGGAAATAGGGGAAATGGCCAAGGCAGACAGACTAGTGGCAAACCGGCTTGTGGCGGATGAGCCAGTAACCGGCAGGCCTGCTTCCACGCTTGCCGAGTCCGCTTCCCTCGGGGTGAGCTCCAGTGGAGACGCGACGGTAGAGGAAACACCCTTTGAGGCCCTTGCAAGCATCTGCTCCGTCCTGGTCATCGGCTTGTTCATTCTCACTTTTCTGGCCCAGAACTTCGTGATTCCCTCCGGCTCCATGGCGAAAACCCTGCTGGTCGGCGATCACCTGCTGGTAGACCGCATCACCCTGGCCCCCGGCTCCTCCTGGATGCCGCTGGTCCACTATCGTGAGCCGAAGCATGGCGATATCGTAGTCTTCTTCAAACCCGTACCAGATTCAGTAGACGCCGATGGCAAGCCTGAATACCAGTACCTGGTGAAGCGGCTGATCGGAGTTCCCGGTGACCACATTCACCTGCGCGACGGCGTAGTGATCCTCAACGGCGTAGCGCAAAACGAGCCCTATGCAGCCCCCTGGCCTGAAGACACCCACTATCCGTACATTGATGAATTTCCCTCGGTTTCGACCAGCGAAGCCAACGGCATCACCAGTGAATGGGCCGTCGACCTGCCCAATCACATCCAGGGAAATGACCTGGTAGTTCCTCCCGGCATGTACTTCATGATGGGTGACCACCGGCACGACAGCCTTGATGGCCGCTTCTGGGGTTTTGTTCCCAGGGCCAATATCGTGGGTCGTCCGCTCTTCAACTACTGGTCCTTCAAGACTCCCGACGACCAGATGTACAAGACCAGCTTTTCCGATCAAATCGCATGGATGGGGCACGTAGTCCTGCATTTCTTTACCGACACGCGTTGGAAGCGCACTTTTCATCCTGTGAGCTAAGAGATGGATGACGCCGGCACCCAGGGCGTTTTCGCATCAAAGTCTTCTCCCGAACGGCCCATGCCCGACGAGATACTCCATCCCAATCCGCGCAAACCTCGCTGGAAGCAGCGCGTGACGCTGATTTTTGCACTGGTCGCCCTCATTGCAGCTGCGATTGTGGTGCCTCCGTTGATCAACATCAGTAGCTACCAGCGGCAGATCACGGCACTGATGTCCCGTTCGCTTGGGCGTCCGGTACGCCTTTCCGGTGTCGAACTCCGTCTGCTACCCCGTCCTGGCTTCGTCTTGCACGATCTTTCCGTGACTGAGGATCCCAGATTCGGCGCCGAGCCTGTCCTTTCTGCGCGCACCGTCGTAGCCGCCATCCGCATATCCTCCCTCTGGCGAGGACGGTTGACCGTGGATCGCATCAGTGTGGACGAAGCAAGCCTCAACCTCGTTCGTTCGTCGCAGGGACAGTGGAATCTGCAATCGGTCATGATGGACAGCAAGCTGGGTATTCCGCAGCCCGCCGGCTCCGCTTCAAAGGCGCCATTCGCGTCAAAACCACTGCCGTTCCCCTACCTTGAAGCAACCAACTCCCGTGTGAACCTCAAAAACGGTATCGAGAAGAGTCCTTTTTCCATCGTCAATACCGAGCTTTCTCTCTGGCAGGATGATCCCGGCGTCTGGCGTCTGCGCCTGCGCGGCCAACCTGCCCGTACGGACATGGAAATCAGCTCTGGAGACACTGGAGAGGTTCGGCTTGAAGCCACCCTCAACGCCACCACCCCGGCCCGCGAACTTCGCGAAATGCCCTTCAAGCTGCAGGCGGAATGGCGCGAAGCGCAGCTAGGTCAGCTCTCACGGCTCATCCTCGACTCTGACGCCGGATGGCGTGGCGATCTCACCGCCGACGTTGAAGTGCAGGGAACTCCCGATGCCGCCCAGACCAAAGCCCGGCTAAGGGCAACCGGCGTCCGCCGCGAAGAGTTTGCTCCTGAGACGCCTCTCGATTTCGATGCTAACTGCAGTTTTCGCTATCAGCACGCGCAGAACGCAGTCCATGATCTCGGCTGCGATACCGCCATTGGCAACGGCCTGCTCCATCTGAAAGCCGATCTACCGGGAGCGTCAGGCAGGCCCGAAGCTATGCTGGAGGTCAAAGAACTCCCCCTACAGGCGGGACTTGACCTATTGCGAACCGTCCGCAGTGGTTTTTCCCCTGGAATCACGGTCCGGGGAACTGCTAACGGAAGTCTCAGCCTCGTGCCAGCTACCGTGGCCGCCTCCAAGGCTGGAAAGCAAGGCACAGCAGCAGGCCAACCCTCTAAAACCGGCAGAAAGGGGAGCGCGAAGCCTCCGCAACTAAACCTGCAGGGCGGGCTTGTCGTCGAAGGCGGAGAACTCCGCGGCGGCGCTCTCAAACAACCCATCCGCCTGCCTAAAATGACGTGGATCCCGGCCCTGGTCTCCAGCTCCTCAGACGAAAGCGGCGCAAAGACCGGCCTGACCTCACGCTTCACCGTCGCTCTGAATCCTTCCTCTGCATCCGCTGCTGCACCCGCGGCCGCTTCCACGCCGGCTCTCCAAAAGTCCTCCGGCCCTGCTTCCCCTGCCGGAGCCCCGGGCGCTCCAGCCAGGCCTCATCCATCCCAGTCCACCCCCAGGCAGCATGAGATCACTGTCCGCCTGGGCCTCGCCGAAGATGGCTACAACGTTGCCGTCAATGGGTCAGCTGGAGTAACCGAGCTTCGCGATCTGGCCTACGCCTTTGGCTCTCCTCACCTGGACGCTGCCGACAGCCTCACCGCCGGGGTCGCGGACATCGACTTCACCTCCACTGGTCCCTGGATCGCCTCCAGTGATGTGCTCTTCCTAGAAACCGTATCGAATCCGGTGGCGCCTGGCCCCGTTGCAGCACCACCTACCCCTGCCGGACACCTCACCGGCTCAATCCAGCTCCATCACGCCGAGTGGAGAACGCCCTACCTCGCTCGTCCCCTCGATCTGCCCCTCGGCACCCTCGGCGTTATCGATGGCGCCCTTTCCATGACCTCCAGCTTCAACTACGGTCCTCTCGAGGGGTCCATCGTCGTAAATGCCGCCCTCGAATGCGCCACATCCGCCTGCCAGCCGCAGATTCATCTTCGCTTGGGCTCAGTTGACGCTGGCCAACTCCAGGCCACGCTCCTCGGAGATCCGGAAAAAAAGAGCCTGCTCTCTCCCCTGGTAGATCGGATGCGTACTTCAGACAAACCCGCATGGCCCGCTGCAGCCATCGATCTGCAGGCCGACAGCCTCACTCTCGGCCCCGTCAAGGTGGCTCATCCCATCCTGCGCATCAAAGCCGATGGCAACGATCTCCAGGTTGAAAGCTGGGAAGGGGCCCTGCTCGGAGGCAATGGCAAGGGCCACGGAGGATTCTCGTGGACCAGCGACGGCCCAAAATATGACATCGATGGAGACTTCACGGGACTTTCCCCCGCAGCGCTTGCCGCCGCCTTGGAAGGCATGGCGAAAGACGATACCTCCCACCCCTGGGGTGGCGGTCCGCTGAGCGGTCACGCCGGTATCCAACTTTCTGGCCTCACCGATAAGCAGTTAGCTGCCTCAGCCACCGGAACAGTCAATTTTGCCTGGACCCACGGCAGCATTCCCGCCGCCGGCCCTACTCGCGCCATCTCAGCGGCTCCCGCATCTCCTGCCGGCGACTCTTCAATCTCCCAGTCCCTTCCCGACCTTCGCTTTGACGATTGGACCGGCACCGCTACCTTGCATAGCGGCCAGGCCCAACTCGGCGAAAATGCAATGCGCCAGGGTAAGCGCATTCTTTCCATCACCGGAGCCATCCCCTTCGGTGCTCCCGCCAAACTCGCCGTCGCTTCCTCGCCCGCGAAGACCGCCACCGTGCGCCCGGCAACTCGCCCCGCCGCACATTAAAGCGCCGTACAATGAATAGATGACGGCCTCTTCCCCCCTTTCTTCAAGTCCCAGCGCCATTTCCACCCCGGTTGCCATTCGCTGCAAAGGCGTTCTCTTCGACATGGATGGAATTCTCATCTCGTCCATAGGCTCGGTCGAGCGCAGTTGGACAACCTGGGCCATTGCACGCGACATCGACCCGGCTCTTGCGATTCATACTGCGCACGGTCGCCGGGCCATCGAAACCATCCGCAAACTTCGTCCTGATTTGAATGACGAGGTCGAACTCAAGTACATCGAAGACCTGGAAGTAGAAGACAATGAGGGCTTGGCCGTCCTCCCCGGCGTTCCTGAGCTGCTCGCAGCGCTGCCAGTCCATCGCTGGACCGTCGTAACCTCCGCCACGGAACGGCTGGCGCGCATCCGCATGGCCGCCGGAGGCATCGCCGTTCCCGAGCGCATCATCACCGCAGATCACGTCACCAGCGGCAAGCCCCACCCCGCTCCCTATCTGAAAGGAGCCGAAATCCTCGGCATCCCCGCCTCGGAATGCGTCGTTTTCGAGGACTCAGGCTCAGGAGCCAAAGCTGGCCGCGCCGCCGGCTGCACCGTGGTCGGTACCACCTTTTCCCATCCGATAGAAGAGCTCGGCGCAGCCCACTATCTGCTTCCTGACCTCACCGGAGTCACAGTCGAAACCCTCCCTGGCGATCAAGGGCTGGTGCTGCATTTCATCTCGCTGGCGCTCTAAGACAGTTGGCTCTGAAGAATAGCCTCCACGCGCCGTCGATCGTCTTCCGTGTCCACGCCAATCGTGTCGCCCTCGGCTTCACCCACGTAGATCGAGATCCCATTCTCCAGCAGGCGAAGCTGTTCCAGCCGCTCGATCTGCTCCAGCTTTGATGGAGCAAGCCCGGCGAACTGCTCCAGCGCCGCCTTGCGGTAGGCATAAACTCCCAGATGCTTGCGATAGTCCTTGAATCCCACCTGGTCGCGGTCGAAGGGAATCGTAGACCTCGAAAAATAGAGAGCACGTCCATTCCCTGCCACCACGACTTTCACCGCGTTGGGATTGGCCACGTCCTCCGCCGGGCAGGGAACACAGATGGTGCTTACCTGAACCTCCGGCCTCGCAAACAAGCCCAGCAGAGGCGCAAAATGCCCCGGCGTAAGCAGCGGCTCATCTCCCTGTATGTTCACGTAAATCTCCGCCTCGATCTGGCGTGAAACCTCGTAGACGCGATCCGTCCCGCTGGCGCAGGCAGTTGAAGTCATCGCAAACGGAATATCGTTCCTGCGGCAGGCGTCCGCCACCTCGTCCGAGTCGGTAGCGACCACCACGGCATCCATCTGCCCACTCGCCATCGCCGCCCGCCATACCCACTCCACCATCGGCTTCCCCGCAATCTTCAGCAAAACCTTGCGCGGCAGCCGCGTAGATCCCAGTCTGGCTGGAATCACTCCAAGAATCCTGTATGCACTCATCGCCTCAAGTGTACCCGCAAGGCCGTTGAAGAGCGGGTCCTGTCTTGGTTTGAAGGAATTGCCAAGAACCCACATTCAATTTGCGCAATCTGAGCCCCTTCGACACAGTGCGAAGTTTGACCTCCCATCCCCCCGTCCGTATCATCAAAGAGGCGTGGTTGAGCGTTCCGTTCCCGCGTTCCCACTCCGGCGGAGTAGCTCAGATGGTTAGAGCGACGGATTCATAACCCGTAGGTCGGCGGTTCGATCCCGCCCTCCGCCACCAGTTCGTCCAAAGCTATTCAGACCTGTCAAATCCCAGGCTCGCTGGCATTGCCTCATTTGTAAAGCATTGTCACGACCCACCCAGATCGCGCTTTCATCGGGCACAATGGATACGTCGATTTTTATTGCGGATCGCGGAGGCTGTATTTGAAGCGGGTACCGGTTGTCGTCATCGCATCCATCTTTCTTGTAGGTTTCGCCTATACCGCACCCGCCCAGGTTCCTGCGCCGCAGCAGAGTGCCCAGCCTGCTCCGGCGCCGCCTGCTCCGCCGGCCCACGGTGCTCCCGCAGGTTTTGTCATGCCACCGGCCTACCCGGTACGGCCTCCTGCCGATCCTGCCGTCGTCGATCACGGCAAGAAGCTCTTCGTCACCAGTTGTGGATTTTGCCATGGCACTGACGCTCGTGGAGGCGCAACCGGTCCGAACCTGGTTCGATCGCAGCTCGTGCTCGATGACAAGAGCGGAGAACTGGTCGGCGCTGTAATCCGGGAGGGCCGCCTCACCAAAGGCATGCCCAAGTTCGATATGCCCGATGCCGACGTATCCGCCATCGCTACATTCCTGCACAGCCAGTACACCAATGAAAGCGGTGCTGCGCCCTCGGCCCCCATCAACATCGTGGTTGGAGATGCAAAAGCGGGCCAGGCCTACTTCTCCGGTCCAGGGAAATGCAACACATGTCATTCCGTGACGGGCGATCTTGCTGGCATTGGAGCAAAATATGAGCCCAAGGACGTGCAAAATTTGTTGCTATCCGGAGGCGGTGGCGGCGGTTTCGGCCGGCGCGCCAAATCAACGCCACCTGCCCCCACCACGGTAACCGTAACCTTGCCGAATGGGCAGAAATATCAGGGTAAGCTGCTTCGCATCGACGCCTTCCGCGTTGCTTTGACGGAAGACGATGGCCAGTACCGCAGCTTCACCATCAATGGCGCAACGCCCAAAGTTGAAGTGCACAATCCGCTCCAGCCTCACCTCGATATGTTGCTCACGATCAAAGACATCGACATTCACAATTTGACCGCATACCTGGTGACGGTGAAATGACAAAATCGACGAAGTTCCTCCTCGGCTTATCCATCGTTCTAAGCTCATGTGCGGTATATAGCCAGGGCCTGGATCCTGCGCTCCTCGCCAAGCCCGCCACCGACTCCTGGCCTACCTACGGCGGAGACTACTCACAGCGCCGTTACAGTACCCTCAAACAAATCGACCAGTCCAACGTCAAAAATCTGACCCTTGCCTGGATCGGCAATCTTCCCCTTGGCGTAGGCGGCGGCTCATTCTTCGCACCTGAGACCGCGCCCACCATCATTGGCGGAGAAGCCAAGGAACCCCTCGCAGGCGGTGTATTTCCTCCTCGGGTGGGCGGCGCCATCCTTCAGGTAAACGGCATCCTATATATGTCTGCTCCAGATAACGCCTGGGCCGTCGATGCCCGTGATGGCACCGTTATCTGGCACTACTTCTGGAAGTCCAGGGGCGGCACGCACATCGGCAATCGCGGTATGGCCATGGTTAAAGACTGGCTCTTCTTCGAGACTCCCGACGACTACCTCATCTCGCTCGACGCAAAGACCGGCAAGGAGCGCTGGCACAAAGAGATTGCCGACTTCAACCAGGAGTATTTCTCCACCATGGCGCCCATCGCCATCGGCAATCACCTCATCGTCGGCGTTGGCGACGACCTCGATTCTCCCGGCTTCCTCCAGTCCTTCGACCCGGAAACCGGCTCTCTTCAGTGGAAGTACTACACCGTCCCCATGAAGCAGGGCGATCCTGGCCTCGAAACCTGGAAAGACCTCGATGCCGCCAGTCACGGCGGAGCACAGACCTGGATGCCCGGCTCCTACGATCCTGAGACCCACCTCTACATCTTCTCCACCGGCAATCCCACCCCGGCCTACACCTCTGAAACCCGCGGCGAAGGCGACAATCTCTACACCTGCTCCATCATTGGCCTCGATGTCGATACCGGCAAGATGAAGTGGTACTTCCAGACCTCACCCCATGACACCCATGACTGGGACTCCACCCAGTCCCCAGTTCTCGTCGATGCACCTTTTCAAGGCAAACCGCGCAAGATGGTGATGCAGGCCGCTCGCAACGGGTATTTCTTTGTCGTAGACCGTGTCACCGGCGAGCATCTCGTAACCGGCAAGTTTTCCGGAGCGGCAAACTGGGCCAAGGGCGTCGACAAGAGAGGCGAGGTCATGCGCGACCCAGCCAAAGACTCCACCCTCGCCGGATCGCTCGTCTCTCCCGATAACGGCGGTGCCACCAACTGGCCCCCGCCCAGCTTCGATCCAGATACCGGCCTCTTTTACGTTCAGCTGCGCGAGGTCTACGCCATGTACTATCTCACCGAAAGTAACCAGCGGCTCGTCACCGGCCTGGGCGGCAAGGAAGAGGATACCGTCGGAAATCTCGGAACATCCCTCGTTGCCATCGATTACCAGACCGGCAAGATCACCTGGAAATACAAGTATCCCGATGCCGGCAATTCCTATGGATGGATTACCGGCCTGCTCACCACCGCCGGCAAACTGCTCTTCAGCAGTGACACTGCCGGCAATCTGGTCGCATACGATCCCACCAACGGTAAGCCCCTCTGGCACAGCCGCATCGGAGCCATCTCCAACGCGCCAGAGACTTACCTGCTGGATGGACGCCAGTACATCCTCGTCGCCACCGGCACGTCCTTGCTCGCATTCACCCTGCCCCAATGACGGCTTAGTTTCCATCCGGCGAGTCCTGGCCCTCGACGCACTCCGGGCCAACGCAGTGAACAACTTGCAGCCGCCGTCCATTGGGCAAACGCCCCATAGTCGGCGGTGTTGACAATTGCTCTCATCGGCTTCATTCCTAAAACTGGTATCATGCGTCTATATGGTGGGCGGGCCTGTCGTTTTGTAGGCCCGGGCTTGGGGTGGCGATTGAATCGTTTCTTTCAGCGTTCTGTCTTTGTACTTTCATTGGGCCTGCTGGTAGCCCTCATCGCTGGAGAGTTCGGCCTGCGTGCGGTTCGCGCCGGCTCCAACAACGACGGCGCCTACAACCAGATCAACGTCTACCAGCAGGTGCTCAAGAAGATTCAAACCGAGTACGTCACTGAACCCAACATCAACAACGTTACCGCCGGCGCCCTGCGTGGCCTGCTCGAGAGCCTCGACGCCGATTCCAGCTATCTCAGCCCCGCCGAATACCAGATCTACAAAGATCACTCCCGCGGTGCAGACGCCCAGGTAGGCCTTACCATCTCCAAACGCTACGGATACGCTGTTATCGTCAGCGTCCTGCCCGATTCTCCGGCAGAGAAGGAACATCTCTCCGATGGCGACGCCATCGAGTCCATCGGAGGCCAGTCTACCCGTGAGCTCTCCTTGGCCATGCTCAAGGTGATGCTTCAGGGCAAGCCTGGTTCCCAGGTCGTTCTCTCCGTCATTCGCCCTCGCAAGTCCGACCCGGAAAAGCTGACACTGACCCGCGTTGCAACCGCCGTCCCATCGCTCGGCCAGCAGCAGTATGACAACTCCACAATCCTCTATCTCAAGCCGGTGGTGCTCTCCTCCGCCCGCGTGGACGAGATCGTCGCTCATGTCAAAGAGATGAGCAAGAACGGCAATAAGAAGATTCTCCTGGACCTGCGCGATGTCAGCGACGGCGATCCGGAGCAGGGCCTGCGCCTCGCCAACCTCTTCCTCAAGCAGGGCACCATGGCCACTCTGAGCGGCCAGAAGTATCCTACCCAGACCTTCACCGCTGACGCCTCGAAGTGCATCACCGACGCGCCGCTGGCCGTCCTCGTCAATCGTGGAACGGCAGGCGCGGCAGAACTGGCCGCAGCCGCCCTGGCCGACAACAAGCGCGCCGACCTTGTCGGCGAACGCACCTTCGGCGAGGGTTCAGTTCAAAAGACCATCGAGCTGCCCGATGGCGCCGCCTTGGTCCTCACTGTCGCCTTCTACTCCACTCCTGGCGGCAAAAAGCTTCTTGAGGATGCAGTAACCCCCGGTGTTCTCGCCGGTCCCACTCCGGAACAGGAAGCCGCGCAGGAAGATAATGCTCCCGCCAAAACGGATGCTCCCTTGGATAAGGCTCTGGAACTGTTGAAAGCCAAGTCTGCCTGAGCGTAATTGCAGCCACGTCACACCCGGCACCGGAGAATCTCCGGTGCCTTTTTACTTTGCCAGGCGGGTACGTCCTCTTCCATTGGCGCACATGCCGCCAGCGGCACGTGGTAGCCTCAGGCTGAGGCATCTTTACCGTGGCTTCCACCTCCCCCCAAATGCCAGCACGCCGCGGCTTTCAGCCTCCGCGCCTGCGTCGTGACAGCGCGCCGGAACGCCGACAACGCAAGCTGGCCGGTAGATTCACCCTTACCCTCCTTTTTTCACTCGCTGCCATCGCCGGCTCCCTCGGGGGGCTGACACTCGTCTACTCGGTCGATCTCCCGCAGATTCACGACCTTGAACGCTACCGGCCCTCCACGACTACCCAACTCCTCGACCAGAAAGGCCGTCCCTTCGGCTCCTTCGCGCTCGAGCGCCGCATCATCGTCAATTACGATGACTTCTCCCCCGTCCTCCGCCAGGCCGTCATCTCCATTGAAGACAAGAACTTCGAGTCCCACTGGGGCATCAATGTCTTCCGCGTCGCCGGCGCGCTCTGGCATGACATCGTCTCCCATGGTCGAGCCCAGGGAGCCTCCACGCTCACCATGCAGCTTGCCCGCAACCTCTTCCTCTCCGCCGAGCGCACCACCGCCCGCAAAGTGCAGGAAGCCTACCTCTCCATCCAGATCGAGCGTTCCTTCACCAAGGAACAAATCTTCACCCTCTACGGCAACCAGATCTACCTCGGCCACGGCATGTACGGCTTTGAAGCAGCCTCGGAGTTCTACTTCACCAAGCACGCCAGCGAATTGAATCTGACTGAAGCTGCCCTCCTCGCCGGCCTGCCCAAAGGTCCGGTCGCCTACTCGCCCCTGCTGAACCCAGAGAAAGCCCTGCGCCGCCGCAATCTCGTCCTCACTGAGATGGAGCAGGATAAGACCATCACCAAACAGCAGGCCGAGGCCGCCCGTAACGCGCCTCTGGGCCTCCGCATCGCGCAGCCGGAAATGTCCGTCGCTCCCTGGTTCGTCGAAGAAGTGCGCCGCGAACTGGAAAAGCAGTTCGGCACTGAAGAGGTGCACGAGGCTGGCCTCAAGGTCGAAACCACCCTCGATCTGGAGCTCCAGCAGACCGCCAATCAGGCTGTCGTCGAAGGTCTCGCCGCCTACGAGCATCGTCGCGGCTGGCAGGGTGCTTCGCAGAACGTGCTGGCTCAGGGCATCGAGCTCTCAGAGTACAAACACCCTGACTGGGCCATGCGCATCAAGCCCGGCGACTACACTCACGCCCTGGTGACTTCTGTCCTGCCCCTGGAGATTCGCGCCCGTGTCGGTAATTCGCCCATCGTGATGACTCCGGAAGATTGGAAGTGGACTGGTCAGCCGCACGGTGACACGCTCGTCAAGCCCGGAGATGTGGTCTACGTCCACCTGGGCACCGCCATGGAGGGCACCGCCCGCAAAGCCACTCTCGAGCAGGATTCCGGCGCGCAAGGCTCGCTCATGGCCATGGACAACACCTCTGGCGACGTCCTTGCCATGGTCGGCGGTCGCGACTACTCCCTCTCCCAGTTCAACCGCGCCACCCAATCCCAGCGCCAGACCGGTTCCAGCTTCAAGCCCTACGTCTACACCGCGGCCATAGAAAACGGGGTTACCCCGGAAGACATCGTTGTCGACGGACCGGTCAGCTTCGGCAGCTATACGCCCCACAACTACGAAGGCGATTACATGGGGCCCATTTCCGTCCTCACCGCCTTTGCTCACTCGCGCAACATCCCAGCCCTCAAGCTCGCGGCTCATGTCGGCATTCATAAGGTCATCGATGTAGCGCATCGCTTCGGTGTCACCAGCAACATCCCCGCTTACCTTCCGGTGGCGCTCGGCGCGGTTGAAATCACGTTGGAGGAGCAGGTCGCCTCCTACGCCGTCTTCCCCAATGACGGCATTCGCGTCACACCGCGCCTGCTGCGCAAAGTCTCAAACGCCGACGGCATCACCCTCTGGGAGCAGGCTCCCGCCGTCAAGGAAGTCACCAGCCAGCAGACCGCTCGTACCATGATGCGCTTGCTCAAGGAAGTGGTTCGCTCCGGCACCGGAGCCACGGCTTCCCAGCTCAAGCATCCTCTCGGCGGTAAGACCGGTACCACCAGCGACTACACCGACGCCTGGTTCCTCGGCTTCTCGCCCTCCGTCACCTGCGGCGTCTGGGTAGGCTTTGACAGTCGCCAGTCCCTCGGCGAAAAGGAAACCGGTGCCAAAGCAGCCCTGCCCATCTGGATGGCCTTTATGAAAGAAGCCATCAAGGGCAAAGACAATGAGCGCTTTTCCGGCGACTCGGAAGCAGCAGTTCAAAAAGCGGAGGCCGTCTCTCCCCCTCCCGGACCGTCAGGAAAGCCAGCTTCTCCTGCTCCTACAGGGGGCAAACCGCCGGTCATTCCACCTAAAACCAATCCAGCAGTCCAGAATCCAATACCGAAACCGCCCGCGAAGGTTTCTCCGCCAATGACTGCCCCGGTGCCTCGACCTGCGTTGCCACCTAAGCCGGTAGTCAAGCCGGCTTTGCCCCCGCCTGGTCGGTGAACGTCGTAGAGACTACGCTTGCGTAGAGTTTCATCCAGTCGGCGCATAATGAAAAAAGGTTTGGCAATGGAACGATCGAGAGAAGGACCTCTCCACCCGGTAAACCGCCCTAAGCCCCCTCTTAGCGCCCCTGATTCCATGGATAATCCATTTATTTTCAATGGGTTATCCGGTAAATAGCTCCACCCCCCCCCCGGGGGTAGGTAGACACTTTCACCACGTCTTCGCAAAAAAGAGGTAAGGTTCAGATCGACAGCAGGGCGAAAAATCGCTTCGCCCGGGCAACATCTTTCATAATCTGCGCTTTCAACGCTTCCGGCGAAGGCCACGTCATCTCCGGCCGCAGCCGTAGCAGAAACTCAAGCTTCAGCGGAGTCTCTTCCGTGAGTTCCACCGGCTCAAAATCCAGGATGTAGGACTCCACCGCAAACGACGGCTCGCCAAATGTAGGCCGGTTGCCCACATTCGTCACCGCCTGAAAACATCGCTCTCCAATCGTCAGTCGCGTAACGTAGACGCCAAAGGCAGGCAGCAATCCAGGATACGGGGCAAGATTTACGGTCGGTACCAGCAGTCGCGTTCCGATTCCGCGACCCTTCGCCGGTGTCGATCGAATAGCAAACGCGTGCCCCAGCATCCAGCGAGCCCGCCTCACATCTCCCGCAGCAATGCATTGGCGAATAGCCGTGCTGGAGACTGCCATCCCGCGCACCCGTACCGGCGGATGAACCGTGACGGCGAACCCGAACTCACGGCCAAATTCCGCAAGCTCGCTTACTCCCGCCTCGGCGCGGTGGCCAAAACGAAAGTTCGCTCCCTCATGCATCGACCGCACATCCAGCTTTTCGTGCAATATCTCCTTCACGCACTCCCGCGCGCTCAGGCAGGCCAGTGAGTCGTCAAACGGCAAGACCAGCACCGCGTCCACCCCCGTCGTCTCCAGCAGTCGCAACCGCTCCGGCAGCAGCGTAACCAGGCCGGGAGCCTGCGCCGGCCGAAGAAACTGCTCCGGATGCGGATGGAAGGTAATGGCGATCGACCGGTAGCCCTTCGTTCTCGCCTCCTCTGCCACCGCCGCCAGCACCTGCTGATGCCCCCGATGCACCCCGTCAAAGTTGCCGATCACAGCCACGGATGGCCCGAACCCTGGCGGAACTTCATCGAGCGAATGGAAGACTCTCATGGCGCCGTCTCTCATGCCAGCGTCACCGGCAGGGTCAAGCCATCATGGGCCAGGGCAATTCCTTCGGGAAGCCGGGCATTGGTCTCCTCATGGCCCAGGTCATGCGAAATATGCGTGAACCATGTTTGCCGTGCTCCAATCCGCCCGGCCCAGCGCACCGCTTGATCGACGGTGGCATGGCTCGGATGCGGTACATGGCGCAGCGCCGAAATGACGAGCGTATCCAGCCCCTTCAGCAGCGCAAAGCTGGACTCAGGGATAGTGCTTACATCGGTGATGTATGCAGCATTTCCGAAACGATATCCGGTAATCGGCAGTTCGCCATGCAGCACCGGGATCGGTGTAAATTCAACCTCGGCCACCTGAACTGTCTCATGTTCTGCCCACTCGTGCAGAGACACGCGAGCCTTGTTCGCATATGTCGAATCAGGCGAAAAAGTGTAGGAATAGATATGCTCCAAAACGTTGCGGGTCTCTGCCGTCACATACAGGGGAATAGGCCCGGATTCGCGATACATGGCAAAGCTGAGTGGCCGCAGGTCATCCAATCCCAGAATATGATCGGCATGGGCGTGAGTATAGAAGACCGCATCCACTCGCTTGAGCCCTGTGCGTAGAGCCTGCTCGCGGAAGTCCGGTCCGGTATCGATCAGCACCACGCGCTCGCACGGTCTATCTTGGCCAGACCGTGCAAGCGGCAGGGACACTCCTTCCGGGCAGTCCCAGCGCAGCAGAATTGAAGGCCGCAGCCGCTTATTGTGCGGATCTGCCGAGGTGCAAACCGCGCACTCGCAACCCAGCGATGGCACTCCCATAGAAGTGCCGGTACCCAGAAATGTCAGCGTACCTTGCATCGTTTAGCGTTTTGCCCCACCCGGCGGCGGAGGCATTGGCGGCTGCGTGGAAATCATCCGCGTCAGTTCCAGGAAGGTCATGCGCAACTCGTAGAGCACCGTCTGCAGCGTGCGCTCTTCCTCGGGCGAAAGATTGCCCTTGCTCTTGTCCAGCACCACGCCGAGAAGGTCGATGGTCTGTCGTGCCCCCAGAATGTCGATACGGGGCCGCTGACCCTCGGGGGTCCCGGCGCCCATCTGCATCATCGCTGAGAGATAGAGCTGCTGCACCAGGTGCTCGAAACCTATCTTTTCCTGCGCGGGTGCTCCGGGATTCTGAGCGCGCACCAGGTCATCAAGCCGCTCGGCTCCTTTGTCGTAAGCCACTTTCTGGAAATCTATTTCCTCCGCGCTCGGCGCAGGAGGTAGCTGGGTGTCGTCGCCATCATTTTCGGTTTCCGGCGCTGTCTCGTCGGCCACTGCCACCGGCGCCGCCTCGGCCTTCTCCACCGGTTCCACCAGCGTCAGGCGCGCCCGGCCTGTGGGCTCTGTTGTTTCTGGCGCTGCTGCTGGAGTTTCTGGTGAACTCTCTTCGTCGCCACGGAACTTGCGGCGGTCGACTACTGTGAACTTCGGCGTATCAGTCATGCTGTCTCTTCCGCGGCTCTTATGCCGCTGCAAATTTCGGTGGCGTGTTGAGAATCAGGGCCTTGCCGCCGGCATATACAAGTGGCCGGCCACTCACTTCGGCTTCCGCGCGGATCATCCCTATTGCAAAGATGCGCGTTGTGCCATTCAGTTGCAAGGCGACCACGCTGGTTAGCGAGCCGGCAGGTTTTGCATCGTCTAAAGCCACGCGCAATTCAGTACCGGTTGGCGGCACTGTAGCTCCATCCTCCGGAATCAGCTCCACGGAGCGCAGGTGACGATGAACCTGGCCCCGGGACCGGATACGTTCAACGATCTCCTGGCCCAGGTAGCAGCCCTTGGTGAAATTGAGCGCCCGCATCTGGTTCGTTTCCTGCGCCAGATCGCGGCTTTGAATATCGATGCCATAGGCAGGAACCCCTTCGAGAATGCGCAAAGTTTCGAGCGCCGCGGAACCAGCCGGTGTAGCTCCAGCATTGACGATTGCCTGCCACAGCGCGGGAATCTGTTCCACATTCGCCCAGAGAGCATAGTGCGGCACAACGGTTCCGTACCTGCGCTCGATCCGTATTGGTATATCTCCCACGGTTCCATAGGCAAGAGAAAGCACTTCGTTCAGCGGAGAGAGGCCAAGCCCAGTCAATATGCGGTCAGTCGCTGGTCCAGTGATTCCAAGTGCGATCTGATCCCGCAAGGAAACCAGTTCAACGTCGTCCATGATGATGAAGTGATCGAGATGAGTAAGCAGCGGCTCCAGTTGCTCGGCGGTCGTCTCAATTTCCGGATTGCCGCCGCTGCGCCACACATAGGCATCGCCTTGGATGCGCCCTTGGGCATTGAGCACCAGATTATAGGCGCCGGAACCATCCGTCAGAGCCTCGACTCCGTTGGTTACCATGCCGCTCAACCAGCGAAACCGGTCTTCCCCTCGCACCGCAACGCGCCTGAGCCAGCCAAGGTCGTGAACCGCCGCGCCGCGCAGCAATGCATCAGTTTCCCTCTCAGGAGCGTCAAAGTGATGTGCCGTGAGTACGCCAAAATAGGGAGTGAGGCCCGAAGCGGAGTCTTGTGCGGTCAGATAAAGGGCCAGCGGTGTTGCTGAGGCCGTCGCGTTAAGAACGAGTTCGGTCATGAGGGTTCTGCCGGGGCGTAGCGAGGTCTTAAAAACCATCCCGGCAGACTTGATTATAGCCTTGAGGTATATTCCGAGTTAAGGCAGGCAAGACCTGTGGCAACGGGCGCCAATTGGAATCGGGATCGACGCGTGCCCTGGGGCCGAAGCATAGAGCGGAGAATTGATGAGACAAGAGCGGAACGCTCGGCAGGGAAGCCGGGCGAGTGCCACAATTTTGACGGGGATGCTCGTCCTGACACCTGTGCTCCTGGCCGGAATTCCAGGAAGCCTGACAGCGCTTGCCCAGCAGACCGCAAGTGCCCCCTCTGCATCCGGCCAGAGCCCTTCTGCAGCCAAGCCGCAAGCTGAGACGCACATCACGCCCGAGCAGGGCAAGGAGCTCTTCCGCAGCGTCGATGAGTTGATCAAGTTCGCCTCCGATGAAACCGGCCTCCCCATCCGCAGCGAAGTCAAGCGAACGCTCACCACACGAACAGCCGTCGAAAAGTATCTAACCGATAAATTCGCCGAAGACGAAGACGCCAAGCGGATGCAGCGAGGCGAGATCGTCCTGAAGAAATTTGGCCTGCTCGACCGCGACTTCAACCTCAAGCCCTTCATGCTCTCCTTGCTCAAAGAGCAGATCGCCGGCTACTACGACTCCAAGACCAAGACCGTATATATGCTCGACTGGATCGATCCTGAAACGCAGAAACCCGTGCTGGTTCATGAGTTGACCCACGCCCTGCAGGATCAGCATACCGACCTCGAAAAGTGGAGCGATCAGACCCCACCCGATGTCTCGCACAATGCCGGCGAAGATAACGATCACCTCGCCAAAGACGAGGTCGACACCGCGCGAACCGCAGCCCTTGAGGGGCAGGCAATGGCCGTCTTTGTTGATTATTCGTTGAAGCCTACGGGCCGCACCCTCATCAAAGATCCGGAAATAATGGAGCAGTTGCAGAACCAGATGCAGGGCACGGACGATTCTCCAATCCTGGCCCGCGCCCCGCTCCTGCTGAGCGAGTCGCTGCTCTTTCCCTACAAGGACGGTCTCAGCTTCGAACAGGACGTGTGGATGGACAAAGGCCGTAAGCCCGCTTTTGCCGGTGTCCTCGATCGTCCGCCCGCCTCCAGCTGGGAGGTCATCAATCCGCGTATGTACGAGCAGGGCAAACAGTCTCCAGTACTGGTCATGCCTGACATTCATCCGCTTCTGAACAAAAAGTACAAAGCCTATGACATCGGCCAGGTTGGCCAGCTTGATCTGCGGATCCTCGCGCAGATCTTCGGCGGCGAAGCGGCAGCGCGCGAGCTGACTCCCGCATGGGACGGCGGTATCTACTGGGCCGGCCAGCTCGCCAGCGCAAAGAGTCCGGCGGAGCTAGCCTCAACCAGTTCAGTTGCTTTGATGTATCTGTCAGCATGGAAAAGTGCCAGCTCCGCTCATACTTTCGCGCGCATGTATGCCGACGAGCTGGGCCGCAAATACTCCGGCGTGAAGCTCGACGCCACTGACAAACCTCCTGCCTCCGCCATAGGCGATGAGATCATTTATTCGACAAACGAAGGACCGGTTGTTATCACCGTGCGCGATAAGTACGTCTTCGTCTCGGAGAGCTTCGATCTGGAGACAGCTCGCAAACTGGCCGGCATGCTCATCGATGGGCAAGGCTCGGGTGAAATCAGGACCGCGAGTGTTACTGCCCCTCGTCAGGGTCTCTCGACAAGCTGGGTAAACTTCATGCACTCCTGCGGCATGATGAAAGCGGCTATCGTCTCTTTCGCGCGCTGATCTACACCTGGGCAGACTCGGCATATGTAGCTGCCTTATTCTCCAGAAGCGAAAGCAACACCCGGGCGGGAACGGCTTCGCCGAAATGCCATCCCTGGGCCAGGATATGCTGGTCCAGATTGGCGAAATATTCCGATTGCTCGGCCCTCTCGACACCCTCGACCACAACTTTGACTTTCAACGTGTTGGCCATCGCTAGAATCTGCGGAACGATCACCGCCGTCAGGGATCCTGTGCCGACAGCATCCGTGAATGCGCGGTCGATCTTGATCGCGTCGACGGACAGCTCGTTCAGATACGAGAGACTGGAATAGCCCGTTCCAAAATCATCGATATAAAACTCATGTCCACGCTCGCGAAGCTTGCTGATCGATGTAATCGCCAGGTGATGATCCGCTGTCGAGCGTTCCGTCAACTCCAGGTTGATACTCTTCGAAGGTATGCCGTGCCGGTGTAGAAGCTTTTCCAGCATAGGCAGGAATTGCGGATCGGCAAGGTCCGCCGCTGCAATGTTGACGTTGATGTGGAACTCGGGATGGGTACGCAGGAAAGAAGCCAGTTCACCCACGATCTGGCGCAAAACTACCCGAGTCAGTTTTCCGATGATTCCAAGCTCTTCCGCAGCTGCAACGAAGACGTCGGGACGCACATAGTGGCCGTCTTCGTCTGTCCACCGGGCCAGAGCCTCCGCGCCAAGAATCTTGCCCGTTTTGACGTCGACGATCGGTTGATACACAACGGTGATCAGGTTGCGGCGCAAAGCCCGTCTCAACTGAGTCGCCAGGCTTCGTTTGCGCGGCTGCAGTAACAACGTGCATCCCAGGGCCAGTCCTGCCATGCAGCCGATCTCCACAAACCCGGCGATCATGGAGCTCTCCATATGCCAGGCGTCCTGCAGGCTGATCGCGGTTACCATGCAGGGCGCGAATTGTGCCGAACAGCGCGCCACGTAGATTGTGTTCCGCCGTATCAGGTCTCGTTCTTCAAAAATTTCGGCATTGGTCAGTTGCAGCGGTTCGCCCGCGGTATAGAGCACCTGGTTGGTCACGCGATTGGTAAGGGTTGTCGTATAAGTCATTGGCGCCTGGCGCAGATGCCCAAAGGCATCGTGCGCGGCGATAAAGTCCGCTTCGCCGGACTGAGTTATGTCGCCGAACATGCCTGGCGCGCTGATCAAAGGGATATTCAGCCAGATGCTTTTTCCACTTGGCGTAACCAGGTCAGGATTTCTCCATTGAATAGGCTGATCCAGGCGGCCGACCGTTGCGGTGCAGTAGAGCTTTTCATTGCGCACCCTGCCGATGTCCTTTACCAGATGCCCTTGAAAAACCAGGATGCGCAGCCTGGCGATGTCTTCATCGGAACAGAAGGCATAAGGCGACGCATTTACCGCGTCCAGCGTGGTGTTGATCTCCGAATTGAATGCCTCGGCATAATGCAACAGGTACCTGGCATAGTGATCGAGCCGGGCTTCGGTTCCGTGCATGGCCACGAGCAGGCCTATGGCCAGGCCTGCTAAGGCGCACAACAGGCCCATTCCGCCGATGCGGAGCAGCGATATGCCGAGATGACGTTTGGTTAAGGTGGTCGTCATTCGATCTTCTCTGCGCAAAGATACATCAGGCTTCTGGCAGGGATGGGGAGGCCGAAAAACCAACCCTGTCCAAGAATCAACGGATTGCCTGTAGAAAAGTAAGCCGCCTGCTCCTCCCGTTCAATACCTTGAACGACAACCTTGAGGTTAAGCGCCTGTGCCACGCCCAATATCTGAGGCAGAATGGATGCCGTCACCGATTCGGTTCCAATCGTAGCGATGAAGGAGCGATTGATCTTGATCCCGTCTACATTGAGTTCGGTGAGGTAGGCCAGATTCGAGTAACCAGTGCCGAAGTCATCGATAAAAACAGCATGGCCACGCTGCCGAAGACGCCGGATCGCGGCCACCGCAACTTCGCGATCTGAAGTGGCGCGCTCGGTCAGTTCAAATATGAGGTTTTGAGCCGTAAGCGGGCTATTCTGGAGTTTCTCATCGAGCAGCAGCAATAACCGGGGATCTACCAGGTCAGACGTGGCGAGATTGATGTGGAGGTGAAAGTCTGGGTTGTCTTCAAGAATCATGCCCAGCTCTTCAAGCGAACGGGTCAGCATGAAACGCGTGATCTCGCTTACAAATCCCTCCGCTTCGGCCAAAGCGATAATAGTCTCCGGCCGGATGCTGTCTCCGTCCTCATCCGTCCAGCGGGCCAGAGCTTCCGCCCCAACGATTCGATGACTGCCCAACTCCACGATAGGCTGATACGCCACCGATAGCTTGCCCATCAAAATTGCCCGCTTGAGCTGGTTGGTATGGCTGCGCCGCTTGAGTCCCGCCATGAACAGCACCATGGCGCACCCAATCCCGGCTACTGTCCCGGTAGCAATGTAGACATACAGCAGCCCCCGGTTCTGCTGCCACACGTCGTGCATTGAGATATGGACGATCGAACAGATCGTGTACCGATGCGAGCATCGTCCGCGATAGAGCGTGTCGCCGACGCGTACTATTTTTTGAGATTCAAATGCTTGAGCTGGCTCGGAAACGGATTTCATCGCACCCGAGAGGGTCACCGTCTTGTTCCCCGGTCCTTGGGGGTGCTCGAGGAACCCCACTTCATAACGGATGGGCCGCTGTTGGAACTCGGAAAAGGTGTCCGGGCTAAGAACCACATCTGCGTTCCTGTAAGCCACCACCCCGGCGCGCGCGCCTCCTTGTGCTCTCAGAGCAAAGTTCTGGTATATCGTCGCGCCGGAGTCGGTTGTTACATCCGGCCTCTGCAAAGCCAAACCCGTAGCCAGCTTCCTTGACGTAGCTGAACACAAAAACTTTCCGTCCTGGAGACGGCCGACATCCTTCAGAAAGTGGGCTGCAAAAGTGAGCCGGCGCAGAAGATTCAGGTCATCGGGAGAACAAGCCGGATGAGGAGAAGCGTTTGCCTCCTGAAGAGTTGTGGCTATCTCCGCCGCAAGTTCTTCGCTCCTTTGCGAAATTTGATCGCTGTAGTTGTCCAGGCGAGTTTGCGTGGTGTGCAGGATTGACTCGCGGCCAATCAAAGCGCCAACCATTATCCCTGCGAGCACGACGGCAAACATGGTCCATTTCCGGCTGAACCGAAACCGATTACTGACCTTCACCGTCCTCCTCTCCCTGGAAGCACCCGCGCTTGCGTGCCGGAGCTTGCTTTTTGGTCCGCCTGGAATAAACCTTCGCCGTTTCCCACTTTCTGGACTCTCATCATGCCTTGCATCATCACGTCAGGTATCGTCATGCTCTGCGTCATGGATACGCCGCACCCGGCTCCCGCGGTTCGTAAAGGTTCGATTTCAATCTTGAGTTTATTGCTGTGTTCTTGAATTATCGAATTGTACGGGTAATGGCAAGAGGCGGTCGCGGTTGGCCAGCATGTCTGTCCACAGCGTGCTTTTGCCCGAGTCTAACCCATCCGAAACAAATTGTTGCGTAAATTGCACGTTATATCCCGAGCTTCCTCAGACCTGGCCAAAGCAACGGGCATGGAACGAGAAAATCAACCGGTATACTAGAGTGTTTGGGCGTGCATCCGCACAGCGCGCCCGGCCGGATACACAGTTCCGGACGAATGCAAACAAGGAGCATTGCTTGCAGCAAGCAGAAATCGGCATCATCGGGGGCAGCGGGCTCTATTCCATGCCCGGCCTTACGGATATCCGCGAAGAAGCAATATCGACCCCATTTGGAGATCCTTCCGACAGTTTTATCCTCGGCAATCTTGAAGGCCGCAAGGTCGCATTCCTCGCCCGCCACGGACGCGGCCATCGCCTGCTGCCCTCGGAGCTGAACTTCCGCGCCAACATCTACGCCATGAAGCTGCTAGGCGTGGAGCGCATCGTCTCCGTCTCGGCTGTCGGCTCGCTCAAACAGGAGCATAAGCCCACTGATTTCGTCGTCCCCGACCAATTCATCGATCGCACCTATGCCCGCACCAGCACCTTCTTCGGCAATGGCATTGTCGGCCATGTCGCTTTCGGAGACCCTGTCTGCGCTACCGTCGCCAGGGCGGCGGTAGATGCCTGTGCTCATCTCGGCATCGTCGGGAAACTGGGCGGAACCTATGTTTGCATGGAGGGGCCGCAATTCTCCACCAAGGCTGAGTCCAACCTCTATCGCAGCTGGGGCGCGGATGTCATCGGCATGACCAACCTGCAGGAAGCCAAGCTGTCCCGTGAAGCGGAAATCTGCTACGCCACCGTGGCCATGGTCACTGATTACGACTGCTGGCATCCAGATCACGATTCCGTAACCGTGGATCAGATCGTGGCCGTGCTGCACCAGAATGCTGAAAACGCCGCTAAGGTCGTTCGCGCCACGGTAGCTGCGTTGCCCGCCGGTCCAGACGCTCGCGCCTGCGCTTGCGCCGATGCGGCAAAATACGCGATTCTGACTCAGCGGGACGCAATTCCGGCAGAGGCCAAAGAGCGTTTGAAGCTGCTCTTCGGCAAGTACCTCGGATAATAAAACTTACCGAATAAGATTGGATCTTCAATGGCCATCACCGTTGTAGGCAGTGTTGCATTTGACACCGTGGAAACCCCGGCAGGGCGCATCGACCGCTGCCTCGCAGGCGCGGCGACTTATTTTTCGTTGGCCGCCAGCTACTTTACCGATGTGCGTGTGATTGCCGTCGTAGGCGAAGACTTTACCGAGCGCGAAGAAGCCGTCTTCAAAGCCCGCAATATCGACACGCGCGGCATCGAACGAGCCCCCGGTAAGAGTTTCTTCTGGCAGGGTTCCTACCTTGAAAACCTCAACGAAGCCAAAACCCTCCAGACCGACCTGAATGTCTTTGCCTCTTTTGAGCCCAAGATTCCCGAGGCCTATCACGACTCCGAATTTCTCTTCCTCGCCAATATCGATCCCGTTCTGCAAAAACGTGTTCGTGACGCCATGCCCAACGTGAAACTGGTCGGCGGCGATACCATGAATTACTGGATCAACGACCATCGCGAAAACCTGCTCAAGACCCTCGCCGGTGTCGATCTCCTGCTAATCAACGACACCGAGACCAAGCTCCTGGCCGGTACCAAAAATCCCGTTAAGGCAGCTCAGCATGTGCTCGGGCTCGGACCAAAGGCTCTTGTCGTAAAACATGGCGAATACGGCGCAACCGCTTTCTTCGGCAGAAATGCTTTTACGAAGCTGGGCGTCGATGCCCACCATCCATTCCGCGCTCCCGCTCTTCCACTGACCGAAGTCGTCGATCCAACCGGTGCCGGCGATAGCTTTGCCGGTGGGTTTTTCGGCTACATTGCCTCGCAGCCAGAATTAACTCCTGCCGTCTTCAAGCGCGCCATGTTCTATGGTGGCGTTATGGGCTCATTCACGGTGGAGCGCTTTGGCACCGAGCGTTTGCAGCACCTCACGCGTGACGAAATCGAGCAGCGCTTTAAGCTCTTCCGGGATCTGACGCATCTCGACTAATGTGCAGCGAAACCGGAACGTCCTGCGTGGAATGAAGAATGCCGCTCCAATCCGGCTTCGCGAACAACTCAGTGTGCTGGCTGCGTCGTCCATCGCTTCGGCCATCGCGGTCTGGTGGAGTTGGAGCCATGCCGTATTTCTCCTTTACGGTGACGCTGAAGCCCACATTCACATTGCCCGGCGGCTCTTTGATTCGCATCGCCCCGGCATCACTCAACTCGGTTCAGTATGGCTGCCGCTGCCGCATCTGCTGCTCGTTCCATTTTTGCTTGTAACCAGTTGGTGGCGCAGTGGCTTCGCGGCTGTCATTCCCTCGGCGGCCTGTTACCTGCTGGCTTGTCTTGGACTCTATCGCTTGGCGCGAAAGTGGCTGTCGCCCGCCGCGGCCACCGTGTCGCTAGCCGTCTTCGCGGCCAATCCCAATCTGTTGTATCTGCAGACTACGGCCATGACCGAGCCGCTCTTTCTCTGCGAGCTCATCTGGTCCGTTCTTCTCCTCGTCGAGTGGTATCAGGTGGTTGACAACGAGCCGAACAGTCTCGGCGGCTGGCGGCTCTGGGCGGTCATTGTCCTTCTTGCTGCCGCGGTCTACACCCGCTATGACGGCTGGATATTAGCTTTTCTGGCCTGGCTCGCTATGGCCATTTGCCTTTATCGCCGTGGCCGCCTGCTACGCGTACAATTTATTCTTGTCTCCATCGTTCTGCTATTGGCTCCCGCCGGCTGGATGGCTTACAATGCTGTCGTTTTTGGCGACTGGCTCGACTTCATGCGCGGCCCCTACTCAGCCAGGGCCATCGAGCTCCGAACCTCATCGTCCGCCACAGACCCTCATCCCGGCTGGCATAATCTCTGGGTCTCACTCAAATATTTCGCCAAGGCGGCAGAGATGGACGCAGCCGCTCTCGGCTGGGGCGAATCCCTTTTCTTCATCGCGGCTTTCGGAACTGGCTGGGCTTGGTTGAGCCGCAACGCGGCGGAAACACTTTCGAGCGACGGATTCATAATCCGTAGGTCGAATCGAAGTTGGTACTGGACGCTCTTCCTCTGGCTCCCATTGCCTTTCTATACATACTCGGTAAGCTACGGCTCGGTGCCTATCTTTCTTCCCGTCTGGCAGCCCTTCTCCTGGTACAACACGCGTTACGGCATGGAGCTTCTCCCCGCTTTCGCGTTCTTCTTCGGCTTTGCCTTGCAACCTCTTCTGGAACGGCTGAAGCTTCACCGTCCCACCCTGCGACCGGCCTTCATCGCGCTCATTCTCGTCGTCCAGGCAGGCAATCTCGCCGAGATGCTGCGTGAGGGGCCATTGACCTACGTGGAAGGCAAGAAGAATTCAGAATCGCGCAACTACTATAACCAGGTGCTTACCGACGCTCTGCGCCGGCTTCATGAGCAAGACCCTGGCGCTGTAGTTCTGATGAATACCTCCACCTTCCCCAGCATTGTGCCGCGAGCCGGGCTTACGTACCGCCAGACCATCAACGAGAGTGACAAGGAGTTCTACTGGGCTGCGCTCGGCGCTCCGGCTGCCCACGCGGATATCATCCTTGCCTTCGCCGGAGAAGACATCGACAAGGCTGTCAAGGCTCACCCCGAACATCTGCGCCGCCTTGAGAGCTTCAAGTCTCCCACCAAAGGCTGGGACCAGCTCGACGCCACCATATACGTCTCGGATACCTTTCCCGCATCGCAGCCATCGGAGCCCTCAACAGCAACAACGAGCCGGTGATAGCATCGGGCTGAGGATTCGACCTCAGCTTAGATTCACCTACGGAAAAAGAATGATCGGCATTGCCCAACTCGGCCTGTTCACAGTCTTCTCCCAGCCCTTCAACTTCAGTGGGCTGGAGCAGAACCTAGTCACCAATGAGGCTATTTTCCGCCTGTTGGTAGCTTGCCTCCTGGGTGGATTGGTTGGAATCGAGCGTGAATGGAAGGGCCAGTCGGCGGGTGTTCGCACCAATCTTCTGATCTGTATGGGCTGTGCCTTTTTCACTCTGCTCTCAGCCGTTCTCGCAGGGGACACAGGCACGAATAAGGGCCAGGTTGCTTCCAATATCGTGCAGGGTATTGGCTTTCTCGGAGCAGGCCTCATTCTTCACAACAAAAATCGCGTCAGCGGCCTGGCCAGTGCGGCCAGCATCTTCGTCGTAGCCTCCATCGGCATGGCCTGCGGTGCAGGCCTTTTTCTTCCGGCGATTATCGCCACGCTCATTGTGATGGTAGCCATGGCTGCTATCGGCTTTGTGGAGTGGCGGGTCAATCTCAAATCCTACCCGCTGATTTACGAGGCGCGCGGCAGCGACGAAACCAATTTGCTCATCGCCGTTCTTGATGCAATGGACAAGGAGCAACGCAGACTGGGTACTGTCGAGCGTGATACGTTCGGCACCATACAGCGCGTGAGTTTTTCTCACTCCGCCACCAAGCGCAAACACGAACACCTGCGCCTCCGCCTGCTCGCGGAACCAGACATTCAAGTTCTTAAGACTTTCCGTGATACGGAGGAAGACTAGGCTCGTGATTCCCTTCATCAAAGCGCACGCCTGCGGCAACGATTTTCTCATCATCAGCGAAGATGCCGCCGAAGGCTATGACAAATCCCTGCTGACACAACGGCTCTGCGACCGCAACACCGGCATCGGAGCCGACGGCATTGAGTTCTTCGCCTGGATCAACGAAACCGCTACCAGCAGCAACCTCATCTCAGCCCGCGCGCAGCTCTACAACGCCGACGGCTCCATTGCTGAGATCAGCGGCAACGGTACTCGTTGCGTCGCTGCATGGATGGCGGAAGACAGCAACTCCCAATCCGGTGATGAACTCTCCGTCGAGACCGATGCCGGTGTTCGTATCTGCAAAGTGCAGGAATTCCGCAGCTCAGACGAGATCGGCCCAACAACTCTGATCACGACCGATATGGCGGTGCCTGAGTTCCAGGAGCAAACCGTTGAATTGGCCGATGGCACGCAGATCGATGGTGTCTACGTCAACATGGGCAATCCCCATTTTGTTATCGTCCTCGGCGATGCCGATCCGGCAAACCCGGACTTCTCCATCAACGATCGTTCCTGGGAAGATGTTGGGGAAGAGATTTGTTACCACGCGGATTTTCCCGAACAAACCAACGTCGAATTTGTCATCCTCCAAAGGAGCGGCTCCGGCCTGCGCGATCACGTTCTCATGCGCATCTATGAGCGCGGCGTTGGACCCACCACCTCCTCTGGCACCGGTACCTCAGCCGCCGCCACCGCCATGATCGGTGTCTACGGCGGAGCCTCGCCCATGGAGGTTTCCACCATTGGGGGCATTCAGACAGTGGAGTGGGCCGGCGACGGCCAGCCTCTCTACCTTACCGGCCCAGCCACGCTGATCGCTCGCGGCGAGGCCTGGTAACGAATGGCTGAACTTCTCAAGCCCCGCGCCGCAGCCGTTGGAGTCAAGGCTGCCGTGCTCTCCCCTGCATCCACGCCCGACCCGGCGAAAGTCGCGCGCGGCATGGATGGCTTACGCACTCTTGGTTTTCTGCCCGTCGAAGCTCCGCACATGCTCACACGCGGGCCGCTCTACTTCGCCGGAACTACCGAGCAGCGGTTGCTCGATCTCCATGCCGCTTTTGCGGACGAGACCGTGCGCGTCGTCTTTGCCACCCGCGGGGGCTACGGAGCCAACTACCTTCTCGATGAGCTGGATATGGATGTCCTCGGCGATCATCCAAAACCGCTCTTTGGATACAGCGATTTGACTGCGCTCCAGGTCACGCTCCTCGACACACTCAACCTGCCATCCTTCCACGGGCCCATGGTTTCGCCCGATTTTGGCCGCGAAGACGGAGTGCATCTGCCCAGTTTGCTGGCCGCCCTCTCCGGCGAGCCCTACAAAGTCGGCAAAGCCGAGGGTCTGCGTTTACTGAAACCCGGCCAAGATACTCAACCCGTGCGTGGCGTGCTCTACGGCGGCTGCTTGAGCATTCTGCTCGCCTTGCTCGGTACTGCGTTTGAGCCGCAGACAGAAGGCAAAATCCTTTTTCTCGAAGACGTGTCCACAAAACCATTTCAGGTAGACCGGATGCTCTGGCAGCTCAAGCAGTCTGAAAAACTGGACGGAGTGAAAGCCATCATCTTCGGCGAGATGCTGGATTGCGTCTCTCCCGGAGCCCCGCCCAACCTTCTGGAGGAAGTGATCCTGAACGCACTCGATGACTTCGAAGGCCCCATCGCCATCGGCCTGCGCAGCGGCCACGTTTCCCGCGCCAACGTCACCCTGACCTTGGGCGTCGCAGCCGAACTGGCCACCGCAGGCGATCCCGAACTGCGCCTGCTCGAACCGGCGGTAGCGCGATGAAGCCCAGGCACATTCATCTCAGCGGTATCTGCGGCACCGCCATGGCCTCACTCGCCGGCCTGCTGGTTGAAAAAGGCTGTCGTGTCACCGGCTCTGACGCTGCCGCCTACCCACCCATGAGCGATCAGCTACGCGAGATGGGCATTCCCGTGGCTCAGCCCTATGCCGAAGCAAATCTAGACCCGCGCCCGGACCTCGTCGTCATCGGCAACGCTCTATCCCGCGGCAATCCTGAAGTAGAGCGCGTACTCGACGAGCGTATCCCTTTTACCTCGATGGCCGCGGTCCTGCATGACGAGTTTCTCCGGAACTCAAAAGACGGGGGCAGGGAATCGTTGGTGGTCGCGGGCACCCACGGCAAAACTACCACCACGAGCATGCTGGCATGGATCTACGAAACCGCCTCCAAATCCAATCCCGAGATGGCTCCGTCCTTCCTCATTGGCGGCGTGGCAGAGAACTTCGGTACCAGTTATCAACTTCGCCCTACGCGCACTTTCCTTCTCGAAGGCGATGAGTACGACACAGCCTTCTTCGACAAGGGCCCGAAGTTTCTGCACTACTTCCCCGACGGTCTCATCCTCACCAGCGTCGAGTTCGATCACGCTGATATCTATGCCGATCTCGCGCAGGTCAAAACCGCTTTTCAGCGTCTCGTCAATCTCATTCCCCGCCGCGGCCTGATTGTCGCCTATGACGGCAGCGCCAATGTGTGTGAATGCACAAGCCGCGCCCTCTGTCGTGTCGAGCGGTATGGCTTCACCGCAGATGCGACTTGGCGCGTTGTGAATCTGCGCCATGAGGCAGGCAAAAGCCTCTGGCAGGTCAGCCGCAATGGAGCACCATGGGCCGAGTTCGAAATGTCATTGGCCGGTGAGCACAACGCACTCAATGCTACCGCCGCTGCCGCGCTTGCCTTCGGCCATGGTGTGCCCGTCGCGGCAATTCAGGAAGCGTTGGCCACCTTCCGGAGCGTCAAAAGGAGGCTCGAAGTGCGCGCAGTCATCGATGGCATTACCGTCATCGACGACTTCGCACACCACCCGACGGCGATTCGAGAAACACTTCGCGCCCTGCGCCAGTCCTATCCGTCGCTCAACGGTCAAGCCGGCCGTTTGTGGGCCGTCCTCGAACCCCGCTCTAACACCCTGCGCCGCAATGTCTTTCAGGCAGAGCTGGTCGAAAGTCTGGCTCTCGCCGATCAGGTCATCCTCGCCGATGTCTACCAGCAGCAGCGTATTCCTGAGAACGAACGCCTGCATCCCGAACAAGTCGTCGTCGCCATCAACGCCGCTGGCACTCCAGCCGAACTCTGTGCGGATGTGCCGGCCATCGTGGATTCGCTCGATCGCCAGCTTCGTTCCGGCGATGTCGTCGCCATCCTCTCCAACGGAGGCTTCGATGGCATCTACGAAAAGCTTCCCGCCCGTCTGCACCAACGTGCTCCTCACAGAAGTGAAGCTCTCACACAAGCATGATTGCCTCCCTGTTGTTGCTCCTGGCCTTCGTCCTGCTGGGACTTCCAGCGGTCGCTGTCTGCCTCCCCTGGTTTTTGATCACCGGCGATTTTATGCCGCTGTATCGTATGGCCATGTTTATCGTCTGGCTCGGCATTCGTCTGGACGGCATCCGGGTTCAGGTTGATGGCTTGCAGCATATTCCCGCCGGCAAAGCTTGTATCTTCATGTCCAATCACGTTTCGAACTTGGATCCGCCCGTACTTCTTCCGCGCATTCCGGGGCGCACTTCTGTCTTTCTGAAGCAGTCGTTGATGAAGATTCCGATTCTCGGCTATTGCATGCGCCTGGCCGAATTTATCCCAGTCACCCGAGATGGGTCCGTCGAAGGTGCGCAACAGAACGCGCGCCGCGCCGCCGCCGTGCTGGCAAAGGGCATCCACATCACCACCTTTGTCGAAGGCACACGCTCTCGCGATGGGCGTATGCTGCCTTTCAAAAAGGGTCCGTTTTACCTGGCGATGGACACAGGGGCGCCTTGCATTCCAGTTTCCATCTCCGGTACAGAGCACTTGATGCGCAAGGGTAGTATGCGCATATTTCCGGGAGAAGTTCGTCTGGTCTTTCACCGGCCTCTGTATCCGCAAAATTTTTCAGACCGGGACGCTCTCATGCACGCGATGCGAGAAGCAATTGCATCTGGCCTGCCAGAGCAGATGCGCGGCTGAAAGCTATTTCAGAATCGCGTTGTACCCATCGCCAAGCAGCTTCTGGCGCATGGCGATCGCATCGGCGCGCGTTGGAAACGGTCCAACCTGGACGTGAATGAGCGTATCCGTCGATTGCCGTCGCGCGGCCACTGTATAGCCTCGCTTCTGTAAGGCGCCAATCAGTACATTCGCATCCGCAGGGTTCGAAACCGCCGCAATCTGCACCATGATGCCGCTTGGCGCCGCTGCGGGTTGCACCGGGAGCTTTGCAGGCTGAACAGCCGCCGTCGTCGGCGCCTTGGCAGCCGGTTTCAACTCCTCCAGCGCAGGTTTAACCGTTGGTGTTGCAGGTACAGACTGCGCTGGACCATCTGCGGGTGAATCCGCCGGTTGCGCATCACTGGCAGCAACTGTGGGAGCGGGGTCGACAACTGTCGATGCCACAGGTGCCGCGGCAGATGGCTTCGGCTGCGAACTGACCGGAAGATTGTTCGCGGCTGCCGCATTCGTATTGGCCGGTGTTACCGCAGCCTCTTGGCTGGCTTCCGCCGGAGCACGTCGGCCCAGTGTATAGCCGAGTCCGAAGAACAGTCCGCAAACCAGCACCAGGCCAAAGAAAATCACCAGGAGTGTGGTTGAGCTGAGCGTAACTTCGCGATCCGGCTGTTCGTGTGCCGGAGCGTAGTCTTCTTCCTCTTCTTCGAATACGGTTCTCATGTCCTGATCTTCAATGCTACCTGCCCGGCAACTAGAAAAGCTATGGCTCCTTTGGTTCCGGGGCCGACCCAGTCTTTGCCGGCACTGTCACTCGAGGTGTAGTGCCATCCCGCATCAGCGACAGAATATCCACCGGCAGGGGAAAGACGATCGTCGTGTTCTTCTCCACACCAATCTCGGTCAGCGTCTGCAGATAGCGCAGTTGCATCGTCAACGGCTCTGTCGCCAGCAGATGCGCGGCTTCAACCAGCTTCTGTGCGGCGTTGAACTCGCCCTCGGCATGGATAATCTTGGACCGCTTCTCGCGCTCCGCCTCGGCCTGCTTGGCCATGGCGCGCAGCATCTGCTCGGCCAGGTCAACCTGCTTTACTTCAACCGACTGCACCTTGACGCCAAACGGTTCGGTCCGCGCGTCAATGATCGTCTGGATGCGCAGATTGAGCTTGTCTCGGTGACTCAGCAACTCATCCAGTTCCACTTCACCGAGGACGGAACGCAAGGTAGTCTGGGCAAACTGCGAAGTCTGGTATGCGTAGTTGGATACCTTGACCACAGCCAGTGTGGGGTCGATCACACGCAGGGTCACCACGGCGTTGACCTTGATGGTCACGTTGTCGCGCGTAATCACGTCCTGCGCCGGAACCTCCATCACTTCCTGGCGCAATGAAATGCGCACGATCTGGTCGAAAGGGCGAAAGACGAGAATGACGCCCGGGCCCTTGGGCGCAGGCAGCGCGTGTCCCAGGCGAAAGATCACCGCACGTTCGTACTCGCGCAGAATCTTGATTGAATTCAAGATATAGAGCACTAAGATTGCCAGGACGATGAGGATGGGAAAGCCCAAAAAGGACATATCGTTTGCAACTCCGATCAGGTCGGATTGTACTCCGTTCTAGGGCCGGCCGGCAGACGAAGTCCGGTCCTCAGCGACCGGTTGCACTTCAAGAACGTCCCCATGAAAACCGGTAACGCGAACATTGGTCTGCGCCGCGATCGTTTCCGGAGCGGTCGCCTGCCAGATCTCTCCCTGCACCAGAATATGTCCGAGACTCTCGCCCGTGGGCTCAAGCGCTTCCATCGCTGTACCGGGGAAGCCCACCAGCGCCGCCGGGCCCATGAGTGACTTGCCGCGGCGCGCGCGGACCGCCAGGCGCAGCAGCACAATCGTGATAATGCCAAAGCCGGTGCACAGCCCGATGGCCAATCCAGGTTGAATTGCCAGCTCAGGAATAGGCGCGTCAATCAGCGTCAGCGTCCCAAAAGCGAGGCAGACGATCCCCGCCGCTGCAAGCACTCCATGGCTCGCGAACTTCACTTCCAGCAGGAGCAGTATCGCAGCCGCCAGCAGGAGCAGAACGGCAGTGTCGCGAATCGGCAGCAGGTCCAGCGCAAAAGCGGCAAGCAACACCATCACCGTCCCCAGCGCCCCCGGAACTATGGTGCCGGGAACGTTGAATTCCAGGTAGATCAGCAGAGCGCCGCCCACCAGTAGAAGCAGCGCCAGGTTCGGATTGACCAGATACCCCAGCAGTTGTTCGCGAACCGTGGGTGGAATAGGCACAACATGTGCGTCCTTGAGATGCAGTGTGCCAACAACTTCGCTGTCGCGTGAGATGGTTTTGCCGTCAAGCTGAGTGAAAAGCTGTTCTTCGCTCTCTGCGATCACGTCAATCAGGGGCTTCGGTTTCTCGTTCAAAGCCTCGTCGGCTGAAAACGACTTTGAGCTCCGCACCGCGGTTTCAGCCACATCCGCGTTGCGCCCACGCCGCACCACGTAGGAGCGCAGAAAGGCTGCCGCGTCATTCTCCATCTTCTGCTTCATCGTTGCGTCGGGGGTTCCTGATTCAAGCACCGGATGAGAGGCTCCCGCGTTGGTTCCAGGAGCCATGGCGGCCACATCCGCCGCCTCCAAAAGGAAAAACCCGGCCGACCCGGCACGGGCTCCCGCAGGAGCGATATAGACGATAACCGGAACACGAGACGACATGATCGCCCCCACCATATGGCGTGTCGAGTCCAGGAGCCCACCCGGCGTGTCAAGCTCAATCAACAGGGCCGCCGCGTGATCTCGATTGGCCATCTCCAGCGCGCGATCCAGCCTACCCGCGGTGATGGGCTGAATCGTGTCGCGGATCTCAAGTTTGTAAATGATGGGTTGGGAAGCAGGTACTTCCGCTTGTCCGCAAAGAGGAGCACAGGCGGTGCTGGCTAAGAGCAGAAGGATAGCTAAGCGGAACAGCGAGAATGGGGAGGTAAGCATTCGATGCGCCTCTACTGGTGCCACTCTTAGTATGAGCCTGTTTCAGCGATTGCTGTACACAATGCTGATTTGCCGCAGGCAATACAGGGTGGCACGAGATCGTCCATGTTCTCTCATGAAAGGCGCCCTGGAAAGGCCGGTTCCGGGAACGGTGATAACCCAAGTTTGAATTCGATGATGAAGGATCATGCGGTTATTTCCGGGTTGATTCAATAGTGCCCGCGCGTTCACGGACTTGAGTTAAACCGGTTTGGGCGTCAGTGTTGCCAGGGTCGGCCGCCAAAGCGGCTTGGAAGCCGTGTTCTGCTTCAAGCAACAAACCGCGGTTAAGTTTTTCGCGAGCAGATTTGCTCAATCGGGCCGCGCGTTCGGGGCCGGAAAGGGAAGCGAGGTGAACTTGCTCCACCTGGTCCAGCATAAGAGCAGCCTGGCGGAAGGCCGAACCATTGTAGGATCGCTTGATGCGCTCGATAGGATTGGCTGCTTCGGGCCTTTCAGCGGAAGATTTCCAGGCCGATTCCGCAGCCTTCGCCTCGCTGTCGTTGGGACGCAATCTGAGGCTCTGCGCAAGTTCCGTGAGAGCCTCCGCCTTGTTGCCATGACTATGCAGGCTTACTGCCAGGTTGAAGTGATAATCGGCATCCGTAGGGTCGGCTGCCACGGTCTGGCGAAAGAGCGCAACTGCGTCATGACCGCGCCGGCTGCTTGCCACAGCTTCGTTGTTCACCACTTCCGGCAGGGGAAGCACGCGGGCCACGCTGGCGAATGCTTCTTCTGCGCGTGGATAGTTGCCGGAAAAGATCAGGGACAAGCCGCGATAGAATCCGGCTTCGAGCTCCGCGGGGTCTCCCTTATTGACCTTGGCAAACGAAACCGCAGCCTGTTCATATTGCTGGCCGGCAAACTGCAGCTTGCCCGTGGCCAGCCACGCAGCTGTGAAATCGGGACTCAGATCCGTGGCCTTCTTCAGGTGACGAAGCCGCTCGGCTGCATCATGCTCCGTCATCCCGCGAATGTACTGCTCAAATGCGTCAAGCCGCACGCCGGAGCCCGTTGCCCGAAACGTCTCTTCAGCAACGTTAAAGCTTGGATCGAGCTTCCGCGTTAGTTTCCATGCGAGAGAATTGAGCAGAGGAATCAGCTGGGCAAGCGGACCACTCTGCGTAATCTCTTCCGAGATACGCAGCTTGCCCACATCGACGATGCGTGCTTTGAACGTGAGTGTGGAGCCCGTAACGCCATAGCTGCCGATCAGGATGTAGTTCGCATCGAGAGTCTCGGCAATACGCAACGCGGTCGCGCGGCTGGGCTGGAAGTTCTCTGGCAAGCCAAGATGGTCGAGGGCATAGAGCCGGTCCTCGCGCGTCAGTGGCAGAAAGCCGGCCGAACTGAACCGGCTGTTGAGAACCTCCGGAGCAGCCTCGCGAAGCCAGTCGAGACTCGAGAGATTTGAATCGCTGCCTGGAGTCGAGCCTGGAGTCGAGCCCGCGCCGGCCGGCGATGGATTAACCTGTGTTACCGCGACATTATCAAACGGCAGCACTAGAAGAATGTGACCGCTGCCGAGAGTTGTTCCTGGGGCAGAATTCTGGCCATGCGCCGCCGTAACGAAGATTGCGGTAAGAAGCAGGAGCCTTGAGATTTGCCGCAGGATCGGCCGAAAAATCGGAAATGTACGGAATGGAAGCCAGGCAGTCACGTCTTCCTGATTATAGGTCGATGCCGCCAACCGACTCGTTCGCCGAAAAGTCATCGTGCATTCTTCGCCTGACTCCGATGCGACACCGGCTGAGTCTTGCCTATCGCAGGCCCGCATCCACCGGGTGATTGAAGCGGATAAGCGCCGCCCACTCCACCCCATCGGAAGCGCTGCGCCACACAATCTCACCATTGAGGCTGGTTGCGATCTCGATTGCCGAGAGATCATGATGCAGGCCAAAGTATTTTTCCTCAACGGCCGCGCTATCCAGGTGGAACGGCAAAGGCGCTGATTCCACTTTTGTAGAGAAAACCAGTGCAACAGAATAATCCGCCGGAGTTTGGGCAGCCTTGACGATTTGAGCCGCCGTAAAGTCCTCAAGCCGGTCGACGTCGTACGGAGTTTTGACGTATCCCAACTCTGGACGGGTGAGTTCGTCTGAAACTGGCCAAGCAGTGAGAACCGTCGAGCCTGGATAGCGGCCTGCCAGTTGGTGAATTGCTTGTTGATGCAGACGAATGACCTGCGCATAGGTCAAGTTGTCCTCCGGTGCGAAGCCGTAAGGCGGATTAATGAACAACGCAACCACAAACGCCGCCGCCGAGAATGCCGTAAGCAATTGCCAGTAACGCGTGCGCCGGTGAAACGTAGATACAGCCACCAGCAGTACCAGTGGAAACATCGGCAGCAGATAGCGCGTAAGCAGTGCTCCGCCAAGTACCGAAAACGCCAGCGCATTGATCAGCAGAAGAAAGTAGATGCGTGCCTGAGCAGGAAAGCTGACGCGGGCAGGCGTTTCTCCACGCGCATCGCGAACCGGATCCAGCACCATCGCTGCCGCCGTGCAAAGCACCGGAACAAACATGTTCATATGCGCAAAGAGATGCAGCAGGCGATGTCCAAAAGCCGCCAGAATTCGTAACGGTTCCAACGTCGCCGTAGCGTTGTAGCGCAAAAATTCAGGGTTGCCAAAAAGAAAGCCGGTTTTCGCGCGATGATAGCCGTACCAGGCAGCCAGCGGCAGCAGGCAAACGCTGTACCAGGCTGCAATCCTGTAGCTTGAGCGGCGTATTGCTGCCGGTTTGCGTAGAGCGATACCTAGCTCAAAAGCGGCTAGCGCCAGCGGCGTAATGATTGCCGTTTCTTTTGCCAGTACGGCGACGGAAAACCACACAGCGGCCGGCCACACCTTCATGCTTCCAGGTTGGCGATTGGCATCTGGCAGGGCGTACACCAGGGCCCAGAGAGTTGCAGCGGCAGCAAAGATATCTGCATGAGCCAGCGTGCTCTGCGCAAACCAGATTGGGTAGAGCCCCGTCAGCATCACCGTCCAGAAGGCGACCAGGGGGCTGCCATTGAGGCGCATCGCCAGCCGCCACACTGCGAGCAATCCAAATGCGGCAACAATCAACACTGCTTCCCGCGTTACCTCGGGATGAAAGCCACAGACCTTCCACCACAGCGCAAGATATACCGAGGGCAGCGGCGGATGGGCATTGGTGATTGTCGTTGTAGGAATCAACGAGCCGGTGCGGAGGAAATCCCACGCCGCCGGAATATAGTAGCCAGCCTCATCCCAGTAGTACGGCAGGCGCAGCAGGCTCCAGTGGGTGAGATAAAGAACCACAAAGATTACTGGAAAGATCATCCACAGCGGCAGCGGCGCATCCGCTTGGTAAAGCGGTCCAAAGAGCGATCGCGGATTCAGCAACCGCCCCAGCCGCGAAGCTTCCGAAGCGCGTTCCTCATCAGGATCAGTGGATTGCGATACGTAGGGTCGGTTCATCTCTTGTCGCAAGCGTGCCGCCAAGGCATGTTAGTTCACTACGCCCTGGGGAAAGTTGGGGTTCTGCGGTTCAAGATTCAACTCGCCGAAAGCCTGCTCATACTGGGCCAGATTTTGCCCCAGCACATTCCACAGCGCCTTGGCCTGTTGCGGGCTGAGAAAAATTCCCTGGTGGTTCTGAATACTCAGCTGGTCCGGACTCTCCGAATTGGCCTGGCCAAACACCAGGTGAAAATCCCAAACGCTGACGCGAATCTGAACACTGTTGGCATAGGTATCGCGATATCCGGGGGCTTGCACAAGGTTGACGCGCGGCTGCGGTTGCTTCTGGCTCATAGTCTCACCAGATTACTCCGTGTGGCCCTAGGTGGGCGACTGTGGCCAACCCTGCTGTAGATAATAGGCTTCAGTTGTTGATACACGAGGGAGAGTCTCGTATGAAAGCGATGCAGGTAATTGCCCAGGGCGAAAATCTGGCGCTGCAAGAGGCAGAAGTGCCAAAACCCAACCCAGGACCGGGAGAAGTGCTGATACAAGTTCACGCTGCCGGTGTTACGCCCACCGAACTGGTCTGGTATCCGACCGCGCATACCACTGCGGGCGAAAAACGCGAGCATGCCATTCCCGGCCACGAGTTCTCCGGCGTCATTGCCGAGGTTGGCGAAGGCGTCTCCGGATTTGCAGCAGGTAACGCGGTATTTGGCATGAGCGACTGGTTTATCGACGGCGCCACGGCCGAATACTGCGTCACCGTCCCAGCGTCCATCGCCGTCAAACCCTCGACGCTAACGCACGAGCAAGCAGCCACAGTTCCCATTGGTGCTCTCACCGCGTGGCAGGGACTGTTTACCAAAGCGAAGATTCAGGCAGGCGAACGCGTTCTGGTGCAGGGAGGCTCTGGAGCGGTTGGGCTGTTTGTCGTGCAACTGGCCAAATCGCATGGGGCAATCGTGATCGCGACATCCTCCGCGGAAAATGCGTCTCTGGTCAAAGAACTTGGCGCAGATACAGTCATCGACTACAAAGCCGAGCGTTTCGAGGACCACGCGTCCCAGGTCGACGTCGTCTTCGATACCGTGGGGGGAGACACGTTTGAACGATCATGGGCTGTCCTCAAGCAAGGGGGCCGTATGGTTACCATCGCCGCCAGTGCTGAAGGCCAACAGGAGCAGCGCGTAAAGGATTCTTTCTTCATCGTTGAACCTGATCAACAGCAATTGGTAGAGGTCGGTAAGCTACTCGACGCCGGCACGCTGAAAACCTTCATCAAGGCCGTCGTTCCCTTTGCCGGCGCGCCCGCGGCCTACGCCAACGAACCTCAGTTGCAGCGCGGAGCAGGAAAGCTCGTCGTAAAAATCTCCTGAATTGATCGTCGTTCTTCGAGGAATATCCAATAGAAAGATCATTTGCCATTTGAATATTCGAGCCGCCAGTCTGTAATGTCGGAACGCGGACAGATATCGCAGACAGAAATTCCGTCCGGCAATGTTTCCGGCGATTTTCCAGGAGATTGTGTGCAACGACGAGATGTATTGAAGCTGACAGCAGCGAGTGCCGCATCGGCGATTTTGCCGCGCGCGCTTCGAGCAGCCGACGCACAGATTCCAGTCATCGACGCTCACATCCACCTCTTTGACACCGCGCGTGCCGGCGGAGTGCCATGGCCTGAAAAGACCGACACCGCGCTCTTCAAGCCTGCACTGCCGCCGCGCTACATTGAGCTTTCCGCCAAGCATGGCATTGTCGGAGCTATCGCCATTGAAGCCAGTCCCCTGGCCAGCGATAATGACTGGCTACTCAAGGTAGTGGGAGAAAATCCTGTCATGGTCGGCATGATCGGCGACCTCATTCCGGGCTCGGCGACTTATCTCGCCGAACTGGATCGTCTGCACAAAAATCCACTGTTCCTGGGCATTCGCTGCGGCAATATCTGGGACCGAGATCTGTATGCCGATCTCAGTAAGCCGGGGTTCGCCGATGGTCTGAAGGCTCTCGCCAAAGCCGGCCTGACACTCGACAGTGCCAATCCCGATCCCAGGCTGATCGCAGCCATCCTCAAGGTCTCTGAGCTCGCCCCAGACCTGCGCATCGTCATCGATCATCTGCCCCACGCCGTTGTTCCCGCTGAGGCGTCAGAACGAAAAACCTACCTAGGCCATCTTCGGGCCTTGGCCCAGAATCCGCACGTCTACGTAAAGCTCTCTGAGATTCCGATAGTAGAGAATGGCAACTTGCTGACCGAACCTGCGGCCTACAAAGATCATCTCGACTCTCTCTGGGAGATCTTCGGCGAAGATCACATTCTCTTCGGCAGTGACTGGCCCAACAGCGATCACGTAGCGCCCTTCGACCCAACGTTTTCCATCGTCAGGCAATACATTTCCGGCAAAAGTGTTCGGGCCGCGGAGAAGTATTTCTGGAAGAATTCGATCCCGGCCTATCGTTGGCGTCCCAGACGTCCAAACCAGCGTTTGGCCTGAAATATGGCACCGAATATAGGCGAACTTCAACCGCCATATGGTTGATTAAAAAGAAGATGTATTTTGTGACAAATCGTTACGAATTCAAATAGAAAATACTTTGCCTTTGGAATTTTTGCCGTGCTATGATCCGGTTCGCTGCCAGACCCATCAGTTTTTCGGTGTCCATTAGTGCAGCGTACTCTTGCAGCCGAACAACAAGGAGCTTCAGCGATGACCTTGAGAAAAAGTCCTTCAACCGGCCTTCGATTGACCAGAGTCCTTCTGGGAGGATTGGCACTCGCGCTGACCGCCAGCTTCACCGTGGCACAGAACGCCACAAGCACCGCCAAAGATTCGCTCAAGGCAGGCTTTGAAAATCCTCCCGCCGGAGCGCGGCCTCGCGTCTGGTGGCACTGGATGAACGGCAACATCACCAAGGAAGGCATCAAGCTCGACGAAGAATGGATGAAGCGCGCAGGACTGGGCGGTTTCCAGAACTTCGATGCCGCCCTTGCCACTCCGCAGGTCGTAAAGCAACGCTTGGCCTACATGACGCCGGAATGGAAGGACGCTTTCAAGTTCGCCACTACCACGGCGGACTCGCTGAATCTCGAAATGGCCATTGCAGGATCGCCCGGCTGGAGTGAAACAGGCGGCCCTTGGGTGCCTGCCTCCGAAGGCATGAAGAAATATGTCTGGGCCACGACAGAGGTCGAGGGCGGCAAGCCATTTTCCGGCAAGCTCAATCACCCGCCTACCATCACGGGAGCTTTCCAGAATGTCGGTGTCCGTGACGCATTGGCAGGAGCGGATGCTGCGAAAGCACCTCAATATTACGCCGATGGTCCGGTCATCGCGTATAAGCGCCCCGCCGCAGATGCGCCGCTCGATCTAAGCAAGGCGAAGATGACCGCCAGCAGCGGCACACTCGACTTCGCGCTGCTGGGCGACGGTGACCTGGAGAAGTCCCTGTCATTGCCGGCGCCCGCCCAGGTGGGTGAGAAAGCCTGGATTCAGTGGGAGTTTCCGCAGCCGGTAACCGTGCGCTCTGTCACGGTGTCCATGCAGGAGCTGGGCATGTTCGCTGCCATGACTGGACTCAGTACGCCGGAAAAGGCGCTCGAGTCCAGCGACGACGGATCGAACTTCCATGAGATTGCTAAGCTTGAGGGTGGCACCGCCGGGCCCACCGCAAGCAATGCCCCGCAGCACACCATCGCATTCCCGGCCGTGACGGCTAAGTATTTCCGGGTGACGTTCAAGAAGACTCCGCCCCCCGTGCTTCCCGCCTGGGCCGAAGGTCTCGACTTCAGTTCCCTGGGCCTCCCCAATATTCCCAAGGCAACCGGCTATGGCGTGTCGGAATTGGAACTGCACAGCGAAGCACAGGTCAGCTTCTTTGAAGACAAGGCAGCCTTCGTTCCGGTGGCTGATCTCTATGAAGAGGCAACACCGCATTTTGATGCTGCTGACGTAATCGCCAAAAACGACGTGATTGATCTGACCGGCAAGATGCGGCCGGACGGCACGCTTGACTGGACGCCTCCCGCCGGCAACTGGGTAGTAGTCCGCTTCGGATACTCGCTGCTGGGCATCACCAATCATCCAGCGACCAAGGAAGCTACGGGCCTCGAAGTCGATAAACTCAACGCCGGTTTCGTCAAGAGCTACATGACCAAATACCTTGACAGCTATAAGGAAACAGTCGGGCCCGATCTGATGGGCAAGAAAGGCATCAAGTACGTCATCACCGATAGCTGGGAAGCCGGTTCACAGAACTGGACCGACAAGATGCCTGAGGAGTTCAAGAAGCGGCGCGGCTACGACATGACGCCGTGGCTCCCTGTGCTGATCGGGCAAGTGGTAGAGAGCTCAGAAGCCAGCGATAAATTCCTCTGGGACTTCCGCAAGACCATCGGCGACCTCATCTCCGACGAGCACTACGGCCAGGTGCAGGCCTCAATTAAAGAGCGAGGCATGGGCCATTACGGCGAGTCGCACGAGAGTGGACGCGCCTTTGTTGCTGATGGCATGGAAGTCAAAAAGCTCAACGACATTCCCATGTCCGCCATGTGGACGCAGGTTCCGGGCATGAATAAGGAGCAGTTCGGCTACAACGCCGACGACCGCGAGTCGGCATCCGTCGCTCACATTTACGGCCAGAACATCGCCGCTGCGGAATCCATGACCGCGGCCGCCGCGCCGTGGGCCTGGTCGCCCTCAACCCTTAAGCCTACCGCCGATCAGGAACTCTTGAACGGCATCAATCGTTTCGTCATTCACGAATCGGCGCATCAGCCCCTGACAGGGCCTCATACCGCGCCGGGACTTACACTTGGGCCGTTTGGCCAATGGTTCAACCGCAATGAAACCTGGGCAGAACAAGCCAAACCGTGGATCGACTATCTCGCACGCAGCAGCTATCTCTTGCAGCAGGGACACTTCGGCGCAGACCTCGTCTACTTCTACGGAGAAGACTCGAATCTCACCGCAATTTTCAACGACAAGGCGCCAGAGATTCCCGCAGGCTACGGCTTTGATTACATCAACGCCGACGGCCTCATTCATGAGCTCAGCGTCGCTAACGGAAACATCGTCACCAAAAGCGGTATGAGCTACAAAGTTCTCGGTCTCGATGCCTACGCCAAGCACATGTCCTTGCCCGTTCTCCGCGCCATTCATAAGCTCGTCGAACAAGGCGCAATCGTCGCTGGAGCCAAGCCCGTCGACGATCCAAGCCTGGCCGACGACGCAGCTGAATTCAACAAGCTGAACTCGGATCTCTTCGGAGACGGCAGCGGTGAACACACCGTCGGCAAAGGCAAAGTCTACGCCGGTCAGAATCTCACCGACGTCTTCGCTTCTCTCAAACTCAAGCCTGACTTCGACTACTCCAAGCCGGAGTCCGATTCCAGGCTTCTCTTCGTACATCGCAAGCTCGCCGATGGCGATCTCTACTTCGTCGACAATCGCGGCGATCATGATGCCACCGTCGATGCCAGCTTCCGCGTCACCGGAAAACAGCCTGAGCTCTGGCACCCGGAAAACGCGACCTCTGAGCCTGTCTCTTTCAAGATCGCCGATGGACAGACTACACTTCCGCTGCATCTCGAGCCATGGGGCACTGTCTTTGTGATCTTCCGCAGAGCTACAAAAGAAACTGCTCATACACTACCCAGGATCACTGAGACCGATCTTGCTACCGTCGATGGCTCATGGAAGGTCAGCTTCACGCCTGATATGGGCGCGCCTGCTTCGACTACCTTCGACAAGCTGATCTCCTGGAGCGACAGTTCTGATGCAGGAGTCAAGTACTACTCAGGCACTGGCACCTACACCAAGACGATTGAAGCCAAGGGAGACTGGATCAAGAAGGGTGAGCATGTATGGCTTGACCTGGGCGACGTGAAGAACATCGCAGAGGTCACTGTCAACGGCAAATCGCTCGGCGAGGTCTGGCATGCGCCCTACCGCGTTGATGTAACCAAAGCCTTGAAGACAGGCGCGAATGAAGTCGAGATCAAGGTGCAGAACGCGTGGGTCAACCGCATCATCGGCGATCAACAGCCCGGCGCAACCAAGTACACCATGGAAGACGTAAAGCCCTACAAAGCCAACTCACCGCTGCTGCCTTCCGGCCTCATCGGGCCAGTGAAACTGATCGCAGCCTCGCAGTCCGAGTAGTGCGCCATTAAAGCAAAAAGGGCTTGCCAATTCGGCAAGCCCTTTTTGCTGCTTCAATATTTTTTCCTATGCAACGCCGAGGCTATGCATATAGTCGGCATCTTTCTTGAGTGACTCCATCGGGGGTACGGTAAAAGCCTCCTGCTCCACAAAGACATGCTTGATATTGCCCGCCTTCGCAGCTTCGGGAAAGATCGGCTTGTAGTCGATGATGCCCCCGCCACCAAGTTCAATCGGAGAAGGCTCGCCATCGGCGCCGACTCCAGGCGTAATCTTGATCGGCTTGAAGTCCTTCACATGCAGCATCGTGATGCGGTTGGCATACTTGCGCAGAAATTCAACTGGCTTTCCGCCGCCAATCACCACCCAGCCGCAGTCCATCTCCATCGTCACCTTGGCCGGATCGGTCAGGCGCATCAACTCGTCATACGGTACCTTGCCGTCCGTCGTGTGAAACTCCGTGTAGTGATTGTGATAGCCGAAGTTCAGACCCGCCGCATGCACTTTCTCGCCAATTGAATTGAGATTTTCTGCGTTCCAATGCCAGTCTTCAAGCGTGAACGCATGATGCCGCTGCTCCGGCGTCATGTTCTTGAGCTTGGCAGGGTCTTTGAGCTCAGGCGAGGAGCAGACGATCGTCCCATTACCGACTTCTTTGCTGAAAGCGATAATCTCCTCCAGCTTGGTGCGCAACATGGGCATCGGGTAATGCGCACTGACCAGGTTCAGGCCTGCCGCACCAATCGCGGCTTTTGCCTCTCCGGCGGAATGCTTGAAGTACCCGGCAGATTCAACATCCTTAAAGCCCAGCGCACCAAGCTGCTTGAGCGTGCCCGCGTAGTCTTTCGGTAACTGATCGCGCACCGAATACAGTTGTAGTCCGAGCGGCACCTTGAGTGAACTGGCCGCATGCAACAGGCTGCTGTTCATAAGCGCCGAGCCGCAGAACAGGGAACCGGCTTTGACAAAGTCTCTTCGTGATGCATCCACAGTAAGTCCTCTTTTCCTGTTGCAAAAAATGAAGTCCCTCTAGACATTCCCCTTGCGCATCTCTTCCGCCAAATGCTCAGAAGCGCGCATCGAGAGAGCCAATATCGTCATTGTCGGATTTTGCCATCCGCCGCTCACAAAGCTGCTCGCATCCACCACAAACAGGTTCTTGATATCGTGGCTCTGGTTCCACTTGTTGAGCACGCTTGTCTTTGGATCATCGCCCATGCGGCATGTACCCAGCTCGTGAATACTATAACCGGGCGGGTTTGGAAGATAGTTCTTCGCCAGTACCTCAAAGCCCGCTGCTTCCGCAATCGCGATGCTGGTATCCACCGCGTCGCGGGCCATCTCGAATTCATTGTCGGTGTATTTGGTATCGATGCGCAGCGCAGGAATATTCCACGCATCCACGACCTCTTTGTCGATGCTGACCTGGTTCTCATACCGCGGCAGCACCTCGCCCATGATGCCGGCGTAAAAGCCGCTGCCATGATAGCTCTCCAGCTTTTCCTGCAGCTCGTCGCCATAGGCTGCAAAGCTGCGCGGGTCCATCTCGCCTGCATTGCTGAAGATGTTGAGCGCATACCCGCGTAGAAACTTCGGATGCTTCGATTCGATATTGCGAAATCGCGGAATCAACCCGCCACCGCCCATGAGCGCAGGGTTGGATTTCCCATTGCGCGCCTCAGGCACCGAACAGTTAATTCCCGCGCCATAGATCTGATCTGTGAGATAGTGACCCAGAACGCCGCTCGAATTTGCCAGCTTTGAATTCAGCAGCAGCCGTGTGCTTTCGAGCGTGCCGGCCGCAAGAACTACAACCCGCGCCTTGATCGACATTTCCCGATGTGAGATCCGATCCACAAAGTGGACCTCGTTGATAAGTCCTGTATTCTTGTCCACGCTGAGTTCACGCACCACAACATTCGGAACCGCTTTCAGCTTGCCGGTCTCAAAAGCATCCGGCAGCAGCAGGTTGACCGAACTCGCCAGTCCGTTGACGCCGCGTGCGCTGCGCGCCTTGCATACCGGCACGCCCATCTTCTTTCCCGCATCGCGAAAGCGCTGCATACAACCCGACCACGGAGTGTCGTCCACAACGAAGTTGCCATCAGGATATTGCGGCAAACCATCCGCATGGCCCGTAACGCGAAAGATTGCTTCGACGCGCGCGTAGTAGGGGCCCAGATCGGCAAGGCTGATCGGCCAGTCATCTCCATAGCCGTCGTGTGATTTGCTCTTGAATTCGTAATCACTCAGGCGAAACGATTGGCGCGACCAGAAGAGCGATCGCCCGCCAAAGAGCCGCACGCGCACCCAGTTATATGGCTTCTGCGGATCATACGTGTATGGAACTTCTTTCTCATCCACCCACGTGTTCGCGTTGAATTCATTGGACTGAAAGACATGCTCAAGCTGGCCTGGCCGTTTGAAATTGCGATAGGGCAGGGTATAAGCCGGCTTGACCTCGGTGTCCTTGTGAACGTCGGCAATCGGCCCCGCATTGAGCATCAGGCAGTTGATGCCCTTCGCCGTCAGGATTTTCGCGGCCATGCCGCCTGAGTGGCCGGAGCCAATGATGAGTACATCTACTTTTTCTTCGGCCATGATTCCTCAGCACAGCAAGGTTGCAGGGTCAATCTTTATCCTGTTAGTTCACCGCTGTTCCACGTCTCGCAGCCGCCTTGCGCGAATCAGCATCACGCAGATCGGGATCGACCGGGTACCAGTAGAGATCCACATCCGGCGCTGGCTTTCCCGCAGCACGCGCAGCATCCGCCCAGGCCTGCGAATTAATCGTGGCTGTGCGGAAATCCATATGTGCGATATTGATGAACAGCGCATGTTCCTCAGTCGGCGGATGCTCATTCATCCAGGCCCGCAGCCACGGGCGAATCAGTTGATCCGCCTGCGCAGCTGAAGCATGTGCGAATGAAATGCCGAACTTCTCTTTCGCCTCCGTCTCCAGACGGTCCAGCCCGGACTGATACATCTGCTTGCGGTCCGCCGGTGAAGATCCAATCAGAAAATCCAGAAACTCAGGTGCCGCGGCCTCAATGGCGCTTGGATAGCCCTTGAGGGAACCCTTGCCCGGCGGCATAAAGATCTCGCCCAGCCGTCGCAATGTAGCCATCTGTGTATCAGTAAAAAAATGCGTGTTCGTCTCCGCCACAGCGTCCGGCACCAGCGGCGTCATGGGCAGTGGCTTCACATCGAGCAGCCCGCGAGACCATGGCACAGGCCCAGGCGCCTTCGGGGCAGCTGGCGGCAGTTTCTGGACTACCGGAGGAGCAGTTTGCTGCCCCGCCGCAGCCTTGGCCGTCGCGGTCGCCGCAATCATCGCTTTGACAAAATCACGCCGTTGCATGATGAGACTCCTTTTCAATGCACATGCTGGAGACTCGCGTACGAGCAGAGGTGCTTACTCTCGATCGGTTTGGTTCAGGGCCGCTCAGGCACCGCATCGCATGAGGGCAACAGCTTAAGAGCCGGCGCGCACAGTTGTAAACAGGAGTCTCCTGTCTGCATCTCATTGCCTTATCTCTGCGTGCTTTGCGCATTTCTGTTCGGCCTTGAGCGAGCGCGCTACTCAGCGCTCGTCGCCAGTTGAGGATTCACCCACGGTCCATCATTGCCAATCAGCTGATCTGCCTCCAGTGGTCCCCAGGTTCCCGGCGCGTAAGGGTAGTAAGGTGTGACATTGCCCAGAATCGGTTCCACAACACGCCACTGCGCTTCCACCAGATCCTGTCGCGCAAAGAGTTCACTGTTGCCACGGCTTGCATCGCCCAACAGCCTTTCATACGGCGGCATGTCGGCCGTGTTCTGGCGATGCATCTCAAGTTCTACATCGCGGCCCACCATGCGCTCGCCCGGCGTCTTCACCCGCACGCCGAGGCCAATCGTCATATCCGGGTTCACGCGGATGCGCATATGCGCTGAAGAGTTTGGCACCATCTCTCCAAACGTCTCCATCGGTGGCCGCTTGAACTCAACCAGCGCCTCCGTGCACGTAACCGGCATCATCTTTCCGGCGCGAATGTAAATCGGCACGCCAGACCATCGCCAGCTGTCGATCTCCAGCTTCACCGCGACGAATGTCTCCACAGGTGAACCCGGCGCAACCCCCGGCACCTTCTTGTAGCCGTCATACTGACCCCGCACCAGCGTCTCTGCCGAAAGCGGCCGGATAGCCCGCAGCAACTCGCTCTTGCGATCGCGCATCGCATCGTGATCTTCCCGCGTCGGCGGATCCATCGTAAGATTCGCCACCACCTGCAGCATGTGGTTCTGCACTACATCCAGCAGCGCGCCCACCTCGTCGTAAAATTTGCCGCGGTCCTGCACGCCGAAATCTTCAGCCATCGTGATTTGAATACTGCGGATATGGTCGCGATTCCAGATCGGCTCAAAGATCGGGTTTGCAAAACGCGTGTACAAAATGTTTTGTACGGGTTCCTTGCCGAGGTAATGATCGATGCGGAAGATGTTCTCTTCTGGAAAGAATTGATGCAGCGTTCTGCCCAGGTCCTTCGCCGATTGCAAATCACGTCCAAATGGTTTCTCCACCACCACGCGCGCATTGTCGGCACAGCCGGACTTGGCCAGATTCTCGGCAACCGTAGCAAACAGGCTCGGCGGAATCGCCAGATAGTGCAGCGGCCTCTGCGCATTCCCCAGTTCCTGTCGCAGTTGGGTAAATGTGTTGATGTCGTTGTAGTCGCCGTCCACGTAACGCAGCAGCCCCAGCATCTTCTCAAAGGCCGCCTCGTCAATACCGCCATGCTTCTCCAGGCTGTCCTTGGCACGAGCCTTGAGATGATCCAGTGTCCAGCCGGCCTTGGCTACGCCGATGATGGGAAGATTGAAGCTCTCATCGCGAACCAGCCCTTGCAGTGCGGGAAAAATCTGCTTATAGGCCAGGTCGCCCGTGGCGCCAAGAAATACAAATGCATCGGAACGAATGAACTGCTGTGTGCTCATGAATTGGCTCCAGGAAGGCGCTCCGTCAGCGTCTATAGCGCATCCTCCGTCAACTTAGCCTACAACCTCACCCCGCCCCAGGTTTTTACACACGTTTAAACGCGCGAGATCGCTAACGTTCATCTCCCTTGAAAACAAAAGGCAGTAAAAAATAGCAAGACCGCGGCTCCGCGATTTGGTACGATTTCCGCGTTTCTACAGAAGGTCGCTCATGCCTGAGAACGACGCCCCGACTCGGATTCGTGTCGGCTCACATCTGCGGGTTCCGCGATTGTTGCATCCTGCCGGCGAAGAGGGGCTCTCCTTCATGAAGGTGAGCGCCGCAGCCTCTGAGGCGACACACGGAATGCAGGAGACCACGGCCACCGGCATTGCAGGAACCGTCTACCTGTGCCATCCCTTCCTGGTCCACAGCGCACAGCCCCACCGAGGGGAAGCGCCGCGCTTTATGGCACAGCCGCCTCTTCTTCCGCGAATCCATTTCGAACTCCAGCGCAGCGACGGAGATTATTCGCCCGTGGAGAAGGCAATCCTGTTGGGATTGGGGAGAGAAGGCCGGCATGAATCGTAAGCTGCTATCGATTCTCGCCTTGAGGTAGTGACTACCGTAAGGGTTGGTGCGGAAGAGGGGACTTGAACCCCTATGGGTTACCCCGCCAGATCCTAAGTCTGGTGCGTCTGCCAATTTCGCCACTTCCGCAGTGACTCCAGTTTACAACGGGATCGCATTCTTTAAATCACGCGATCTATTCAGTTCGATCAACCCAAACAAAGAAGGCATTCCGCGAACGGAATGCCCTCTCGGTCTTACGTACGAAGCAGTTTACGGCAGGTAGTACCGGAAGCTGGTCCAGACCATGTTGTCGGTACCGCGAGCACCACCGGTCGGGTTGGTCGGGCCACCTGCTCCGGACCAGAGGTCGCGCTCAAACCAGGCATACTGGATGCCTTGGCGGAGACGCCCCTTGGGACCGGCATAGATGTTATACCAGTAGCCCGCCGTGAACTCCTGCACATCCTTGTTGTTGCCTGTGCAATTGCTCGGCGTTGCGGGGTTGGCGCTGGCATTCGCTGCGCTGGATGCGTTCTCTGTGCTGCAACCCGACATATCGGCCGTGTAGGTGCCATAGCCAACTTCCTTGCCGGCTGAGTTGAGCGTCCAATCGCGGTTGATGTAGTCCCCGCCGTAGTTTAAGTAAATATTGAGGCGCTTGGTCGGATTCAACTCAAGTGTGCTGAGTGCGGAGAAACCGTGCAATGGAGAAAGTGTTCCATCTGGCCGGATCGTTATGTCGCCAATTGTCGACGAGCCATAACGCCCAACGCCCTGACCCCACAAACCTTTCAGGCCGACGGTGACCTTTTTGTTGGCCACCAGCCCGCGGACACTGCCGCCAATGCCGCCGCCCCAAACCGTGTCGTTAAAGGGAGTGCCCCCGGTGGGATAGATGCGATCGCGGAACGAGCGGCCGATGCCGAACAGTTCCCAGTGACCCCACCCGGGCTCAACTGCCAGCTTGGCAACGAAGTCCGGCGTCAAATTGAAAGAGTAATTGTTGCCAGGGTTGTAAAGGCCGCCGGCGTTGCCGGCTGTGCCGATGAGCAAATTGGTAGGCAGATTCTGTCCGCCCGGATTCAGGGTTTCAGCGTTCTCAGCCGCGATGCCCACGAATACCTTGTTGCCGATGTCCTTCGAAACACGGAAGCTGTACTGCCGTGTCCAGACGAAGCCAGCGGTGTACTGGGCATCGATGGTGGCGGGCAGAATTTCCGTACCGCGGGTCAGTCCCTGTGTCGTTTCTGTCGCCAATGACCAGCCCTGACCGCCTGAGAAATCCCAGCCGTTCTTCAGCTTGGCATCCGCCCACAACTGGCGCTGACGCATGCTGTAGCTGTTGGACTGGTTGTTGTTCGAGGTAGCTGCGGCGCTGAGCCAGTCAGCCTCGTAGTATCCGCTCAACGTCATGTTGTCGAGCTTGCCGACTGCCTTGAGGGCGATGCGCGACTGGCGGCCGGTCCCCTGGAACTCCGACAACTGCGCAGCCTCGGAATGATTCAGCGGCACTCCGGTAAATTGCGTGTTGACGTCGCCGCCGATGCCACCCTGGCGCCACACTGTTTCAGCCGCCAGGAAGCTGCCTGCCGGCGAGAGCGTGATGCCCTTGTAGTGAAGCACGTCCGGGCTCTCGATGGCTTTCTTGAACTTCTCCTGATCGTCCTGAATCGACGTCACCAGGTTCACCTGGTTGCTCTTCAGGTCGGTCACCGTGCCCTGCAGCGTCGAAACCGCGGTCGCGTTTTCCGTCACCGCCTGTTGCTGCGAAGAGGCCGCAGCCTCAGCGCGTGAAGCTGCCGCTTGGGCTGCTGCCGCAGCGTCCTGCGCCTGCTTGAGCTGAACATCGCGGTCGGAGAGCTGCTGCTTCAGCGTGTTGATCTGGCTCTCCATCTCCTGCTTCAGTTCCTGCAACTCAGCGGCAGTTGCCGCCGGAGCCGGCTTGGGCTTGGACGCTGCCTTGCTATGCTTCTTCGCCGCAGGTTCCGGCAACGGATCGGCTGAGTACGCCTGCGTTGAGATAAGTCCCGCCGCAAGTACTGTCGCGGCGATCGCTTTGATCTTGATATTCATTGAGCCTCTCTGGATAAATTGCGTGTTGAGAAGTACCTTCTGCCGGAGTCACTTTCACGTAAGGGTAAGAATGAGACAAAGTGGACCGTGATTCGCTCCCCAATGCAGACTTCCGCTCTAAAGCATTCCAGAGGCGTATGAATATTTAACGAATTACGACAAGACGATTGTTTCAATCATGTCAATTTACGTATTTAGGCCCTTTTACTGTTACAGTTCTGTAAATACAGGCTATTTAGCCACTTATTGTTACATTTACGTGAATAAAATGACTTATCCCGTCATGTTACAAATCTGTAAATCTCCAGCAGATTCACAGGTGCGGCGGCTTGAACGGTGCGCGGCTTTGACTTAGTCCTGTATTCTCATTTCGATTCAGCAGCCGCATCGCGCTTACCCGCGCTCAGCAGATTCGCCAGCAATCGGTACGACCCCGGCACCAGCTCCGGAAGCTGGCGGTAGAGCGCATACGCCACATAGACATAGGTCCCCTTACCCATATGCGCCACCACCAACCCGCCCCGCTGCGGATCCTGCTCCGCATCCGCTGTTTCTGTGAGCGGAGTGAAAGCCTTGTCCCATGAATCAAGAAAAGAATGCCCGCGCTCCTCTACCCACCCATCGAAATCATGCGCGGTAATCAGGTTGGGCGTCGTCATAAGCGGATCATCCGGCGCCAGAATCTTTACCGGCGCTTTCTCCTCCACCACACGTTCGGCAAATCGGCCAATCGTCAGCGAATACGGAGCAGGGAAGCTGTTGCTTTGGTACTGCACGATCAGCGTGCCACCACCCTCCACATACGCATCCAGCCGCGCCTGGATCATCCCCAGTTCCGGCCTGTTCGAATAGGCTCGAATGCCAATCACGATCGTGTCCCAATCCGCCAGATTGCCCGAAAGCAGCTCGTTTGTCGTCAGCAGATGTGGCCGTATGCCCAATCCTTCCATCGCCTGCGGAACCGTGTCGCCGGTTCCCATTACGTAGCCCACGCGCAGCCCCTGCGCCACCTTCACATCCACCGCCCGCGTATGCATCTCTGCCCGGTGAAACACATTGTACGGACGCAGCCCCGCATAGCCGACTCGCTGCCATCCGCTCGAATACGTGTGCCCGTCCGACTCAGCCAACGCCTTCAATACAAAGGCCTTCTCGCGCCCACTGGTCTGCAGCTCCACCGGAGGCTTCACCTCAAAAAGAATCGCCTCCGTATCCCCAAAGACCTTGCGGTGAAACTCAGCCTGCGCCGGAGTCGCCGTCCAGCCCTCCGGCAGTTTCAACCGCACCTTGCCCTCCGCCGGACCCTCCGCATGAACCGTCACCCGCACCGGTATCGGACTTCCATCCAGCGGCAGTATCTGCGACTCCGGCGAAACCTTGATCCCAATCTTCGGCGTCACCTGCAGCGGCTCAAAAAGCCCGCCAATGCCGATGATCCGCTGCATCGTCTGCACCGTCTCTCCCAGCACGATCGGCACGCCGTCATAGCGAAACTCCGCCCACCCGCTCAGCGGATAGGGCGCAAACGACCGCCCCCGCCACTCCGGACGCGAAATATCGTAGTACGGCTGCTCCACCGTCGGCCGTGTAAAGTAGGGCTCGGTCGGCTTTGCATCCTCCGGCACCCGCGCCTCAATCGTCTCGTCTTCGGTTGGCGCTTTCTTTGCAGCATGTTCAATCGCCCACGGCTTGCCGTCACTGCTCGCAATCCACACCCGCTCCAGCTTCGCCTTGCCCGTTGCATTGCCCGTATGGATACGTACTTCCAGCCCATCGCCCGGCGAAACGCTGCGCGAAGTCTCTTCGATCCCGCCTCCGAACGGCCCCGCCTGCGCGCCGCTCTGCCGCGTCGTATACACCTGTAGATCGAGCCCCAGGGCCAGCGCCAAAGCATCCTGAAACTGCCGTTCTTTCACCGCAAGCTCGTCTGCCAGGTCTGCCCGCCCGTCTTCAGCAAGACTGCTCGCCAGTACCCGCTGCCGCAACGCCATCGTCGCCTGGTACCCGGTCTTCAAAATAGGCGCAATCGTCTCCGGATGCGCCAAGATGCAGGCCTTCTGCGCCTCCGCCACTCGCGCGGCAATCTCCTTCAGCCCACCCGTCAGCCATTCCGGCGCGGCCCCGCCGCCGGGTTCCGAAACCAGCGACGCCAACCCATTGATCGAAGTGTCCATGCCTGCAAAAAAGCTGCTCTGCTCGCCCTTAAGCCCCTGCACGCTCGTCGCCCAGCGGTGATACTCGCTATCGAAATCCCCCGAAAGCGTCGGATTCCCGCCGCCGTTCTGCGACTTCTGCTCACCCCAGCCCTCGCGCGAAATCTGACCATACCCGCGCCCCAGCACAGGGTCGTACGCCCCCGCCGGAATCTTCACGTCTTCCGATAGAGCCTTGGTCGTAATTTCCTTTGTGACATAGTTTTCAAATCGAATCGGAGCCCATTTACCCGTCGCATAGTCGAACATGCCCTTGTTCGTCACTGGCGCAAATGGCATCCGCGAAAAAACCGCCCGCGGCGACCACGGCCTCACCCCCAACGCAAACTGCTCGGGAAAGACCTTCGGATCGCCCGCCGCCACATAGGCCTCTTGCTCAATCTCGCCCGAGACCTGGTGCTGCCCATGCCCATCCGTCCTCGCCCCCACAAAGGTCGCCACCAGCGCCAGTGGCCGCTCCCGCCGAATCGCCAGCACCGCGTCGTACAGCACGCGGTCATGCCCCCACTGCGCAAAAGCCTCCTCCTGCGTCTTTGAAAAACCGAAATCCGCCTCCGTGCCCCAGTACTGCTTCACCCCATAGAACTGGTCCGCGCGCAGCAGCTCATTGGTGCGGATCACACCCAGCTCGTCGTAGATATCGGCAGAGATCGCGTTCTGGCCGCCCTCGCCGCGCGTCAGCGTCAATTGCGAGGTACGCACCCCCAGCCCCCGGCCTTCGTAAGTCATCATCGCGCCATCCTCGTCATCGGGATGCGCCACGATCATCATCAGGCTCGCCCACGTACCCAGTCGCTTCAAACTCTGCGAAAGAGCCGCCGCACCGCGGTCCTCCGGCAGCGGCAGCGCATTCTCCCGCGCCTCGCCATGAACCGCAGCGTTTGCCTGAACATGAGCCTCAGCCGGCTTTCTCGGCGTCTGCCCGATTCCAAGCGTTGAAGACAAGCTGGCCAATGCCAGCCAAGCGGAGCTCTGCTGAAGTCTATGCCTGAGTTTCATCTCTAGCGCCAGTGTACAATCCGCACAGCCCGGCCTGGCCCACTGTACAAAAACTGGATGCCCCATCCTAGAACCGGGTACCCCATCCTAGAACCAGGGTGTCCCACCCTCGCCGCGCCTTTGTTTTTGCGGCTAGGGTGGGATAGAGCATATCTACAGTATTTATAGCCTTATCCGGACAAAGCGAGCCCCTCGAACTAAAATCAGAGTTCCATAACTTGAAGACCTCAATCACCAATTCCGCGCACCGTGGCCTCGTCCGCCGCATCGGCCTGCCCATCGCCATCGCCCTCAACATGATGGACATGATCGGCGTAGGCCCCTTTCTCACTCTGCCCCTGGTCATCGCCGCCGCCGGCAGCCGCTTCGCCGTCTGGGCCTGGGTTCTGGGAGCAGCCATCGCCCTCTGCGACGGCCTTGTCTGCGCCGAACTGGGCGCAGCCTTTCCTGACGCCGGAGGCTCCTACGCCTTCCTTCGCCAGATCTATTCGCCCCATGGAGCAGGCCGCTGGATCTCCTTCCTCTACGTCTGGCAGCTCAGCTTCTCCGCTCCGCTTTCCATCGCCTCCGGCTGCATCGGCCTGGCCGCGTTCCTCGGCTGGCTCTGGCCGCCCTTGTTAAACCAACCCATCACCGCCTTGCCCTTCCTCCACGGAACGAATTTCGTCGCAGCCGCCGCCTGCCTGCTCATCACCGTACTGCTCTACCGCAACCTCAGCTCCATCACCCGTCTCGCCTGGCTGCTCTTCGGCGGAGTTCTCATCACCCTCGCCGCAGTCATCCTTTCAGGCATCGTCAGCGGCAATCGCATCGCCGCCACCGGCATGGGAGGCTGGCATCTCGACGCTCTCATCGGCTGGCCGTCCCTCGCCCTACTCCCCGCCATGGCCCAGGCCACCCTCTACACCTGTTACGACTTCTGGGGCTACTACAACATCTGCTTCCTCGGAGCCGAGGTCCGCAAGCCGGAAAAGACCATTCCCCGCGCCATCATCATTTCGATTCTGGTCGTAGCCGGCTTCTACATCGCCATGAACCTCGCCGTCCTGCCCGCCATCGGTCCCGTCTCCGTGCAAGCAGCCGGAGCCGTCCCACCCTCGCGCCTCGCCCTCGTCGCCGAAATCGCAACCTCGGCATTCGGCCACCACGCCGGCCAGGTCCTCGCCACCCTCATCCTCTGGAGCGCCTTCTCCTCCGTCTTCTCCCTTCTGCTCGGCTACTCCCGCGTTCCCTACGCCGCCGCCCGCGACGGCAACTACTTCAAAGCCCTCGGAGCGCTTCACCCGCGTCACGACATTCCCCACCGCTCGCTCGTCGCCCTCGGTCTGGTCGCCACCTGCTTCTGCTTCTTCTCCCTGGCCCAGGTCATCACGCTCCTCGTCGTCATCCGCATCCTGCTCCAGTTCCTCCTTCAGCAGGCTGGAGTCATCTGGCTCCGCATCCGCCAGCCGGAACTCGTCCGCCCCTTCAAAATCCCCCTCTACCCCCTGCCCCCCATCCTCCCCATGGCCGGATTCATCTTCGTCCTCGCCTACCGCCCCAAACCCCTGCTTGAACTAGGCGCCGCCATCGCCATCGCCGCCATCGGTACCCTTATCTATATGGTCCGAGCCCGCAACCGCCGAGAATGGCCCTTCTCACCCCGCTAACGTCTGTAATTGACCGTCATCCCCAATTGACCGTCACCCCACAAATGCTGTCATCCTGAACGAAGTTCTGGACACCCCTTTGTCAGCAATCCCGCTACGGGTTTTAGCCCACGTGAAACGCATGCTTCAGGATGACCATTACCAGCCAGAAGCAATTTGAGCCATGAGGAACTGGCTGGCAAAATCTCCCGAAGTGCACACTTGAGTTTGCGTGCAATTAAGCCCAACTCAGGCACAATGGAATAAGCGCAGCTCACAACATCAGTCCAGCGATGTTGACTGGACGACAAACGCCAAATTTAAATAATTAATTACACCCCCCGGTTTTCATTTCCCTTATCTTCGCTTTCCTCTCCGCCGCCGTCACAAAAGGGTATTCTGAAAAGCAAGCCTCAGCGCGCGAGCCTGCGCCGCAACTTGTTCTTATAAGGAAGCAAACGTGTCCGAAATCGCCGTACCTCTCGTCGAAACTCCCGCCCAGTTACCCAACGTCCGCATCGCCGTCCTCGGCACCGGCAAAATGGGCGGCATTCTGCTGCAGGCCTTCCTCAAGCAGAACCTCTTCGCCCCCGACCAGATCCACGCTACCGTCGCCCACGCCGACCGCGCCTTGGCTCTCTCCACCCAATGGGGCGTCGATGTTTCCACGGACAATCTCGCCGCCGCCCAGCAGGCCGACCTCATCCTCCTCGGTGTCAAGCCCTTCCAGGTTCCCGACCTCGTAGCCCAGATCCGCCCCGCGCTCACCCCGCAGAAGACCATCGTCTCCTTCGCCGCCTCGGTCAAGACCGCCTCCATCGAAGAGGCAGCAGGTATGGAGATCGGCGTCATCCGCGCCATGCCCAACACTCCGTCGGCCCTCGGCGCGGGCATCGCCGGTCTCTGCCGCGGCCGCTACGTCACCAACGCCCAGATGGAGCTGGCCCAGCGCATCTTCGAGACCGTAGGCCGAACCGTCACCGTCGACGAGAAGCACATGGACGCCGTCACCGGCCTCTCCGCCTCCGGCCCCGCCTTCATCTACATCATCCTCGAGTCCCTCGCCGAAGCCGGCGTCAAAGTCGGCTTGCCCCGCGACACTGCCACCCTGCTCGCCGCCCAAACCACCTTCGGCGCCGCCAAGATGGTCCTCGACACCGGCTACCACCCCGCCCTCCTCAAGGACGCAGTAACCACCCCCGCCGGCTGCACCATCGACGGCATCCTCGAACTCGAAGAAGGCGGCCTGCGCGTTACGTTAATCAAAGCAGTCATGCGCGCCACCCAACGCGCCAAGGAACTCGCAGCGGGATAACGCCGACAGGATGACCACGCCCGCCACATCGCCGCCGCTGCACAACCCGGAGCTCGGCCCGGCTCCAGTGGAATCGTCGATTTCCTCCGAGCCGGGCAGCACATTGCGTCGGCCCCCGTGGCTGCCTTCGTATGTCCCGGAACTCGACGGGCTACGTGGCCTCGCTGTCCTGGCCGTGGTCTTGTATCACTGCCACACGCGCCTCACGGGCACCTGGATCTACGGTCCGCTGCTCTGGGGCTGGGCCGGAGTCAATCTCTTCTTCGCTCTCTCAGGGTTTCTCATTACTTCCATCCTTTTGGAAGCCCGCGACAAGCCGAATTACTTCCGCAACTTCTACGCCCGCCGCGCCTTGCGTATCTGGCCGGTCTATTTCCTGCTGCTCATCGTCTGCTACGCCGTTCCTGACTGGTTCCTAGGCGACACACTCGCCCATCAGGCGCACTGGAAGACACTCGTTGCCTACATCCTCTTCATCCAGAACCTCCGCCACACCCAGCTCCCCGGCACCCTCGGCCCCACCTGGTCCCTCGCCATTGAAGAGCAGTATTACGTTGTCTGGGCACCCATCGTCCGTTTTTGCCGCGGTCGCCTCACCTGGCTTCTCCCCGTGATCCTGCTCTCCGTGGTCGCAGCGACGCCGCTCTTCCGCCTGAGCCATGCGCACTTCCTCAACACCACCCACACCCTCATCCATCTGGACGGCATTGCCATGGGCAGCCTGCTCGCCCTCGGCCTCTACAGCCGTCAACTCTCCCGCCGCGCCTGGCTGAGGATCGGCCTCGCCGCCGCCGTCCTCGGCTTCGTAGCCGCCGGCACCATCTTCGGCGGCACCTCGTTCCTCGATACCGGCTTGTCGCTCGGTTTTGCCGGCATCGTCCTCCTCGCCGTCGCCGGCACCGGCGCGCGCAATCCCATAACCCTGTTGTTGCGCCGCGGCCCGCTCGCCTACTACGGCAAGATCAGCTACGGCCTCTACATGACCCACATCCTGGTCTTCGTCTACTTCGGCAACTTCGACGCCCGCCTGGACGACCAGTACCACATCGGCATTGCCGGAAACCTGCTCATCGTCGCCCTGCGCCTGGTCGCATCCACTATTGTTGCCACAATCCTCTGGTATGGCTTCGAGTCGCAGATTCTCAAGCTCAAGCGCTATTTCAAGACCGCATAACTTCCGTCATGCGCCCGGCGTTTGGGAATGAAAGACGCCATGCTCTACCATCAAGGCATATGCGTCCCACCGTCATCCTGCTCTCTTTCAACTCTGAGGACACCCTGGGCGCAACGCTGGCCCGCGCCCGCCAGGTCTCCGACGAGATCTTCGTCATAGACTCCTTCAGCAAAGACGGCACCGTTGCACTGGCTGAGTCCTTCGGTGCCAAAGTCATCGAACACGCATTTGAGAATTACGGCGCTCAGCGTAACTGGGGCATCGACAATCTGCCCATTACCAGCAAATGGCAGCTTCATCTGGACGCCGACGAAGTCATGGACGACGAGCTCGTCGCCGCCATCCTGACCCTGCCCGAAGAGCCCGAACACGCCGGCTATTTTGTCCCCCGCTATGTCCGCTTTCTGGGCCGTGTTATGCGCCACGGCGGCATGAGCCCCACCTGGCACTTGCGGCTCTTCCGCACCGGCGTCGGCCGCTGTGAAGACCGCAAGTACGACCAGCATTTCCTCCTTGTCGGTCCCGGCACCACCGGCCAGCTTCCCGGCGTCATGATTGACGACATCGCCATGAGCCTTTCCGAATGGACCGCCCGTCACAACCGCTGGGCAGACGGCGAGGTCGCGGAGATGGGCGCAAACGAAGCGGAAGGCCGTATCGTCGCTGACGCCAAAGGCAATCCCGCCCAACGCAAGCGCGCCCTGCGGCAGAAATACAACAACCTACCCCTCTTCGTCCGGCCCTTTGCCCTTTTCGGTTATCGCTTCTTTTTTAAGCTCGGCTTTCTGGACGGGACGGAAGGGTTTATCTTCTGGGTCCTGCAAACCTTCTGGTTTCGCTTTCTCATCGACGCCAAAATCTGGGAGAAACGGAAGTTTTCTAAAAACACGTCAGAACATTTCAATAAGACCAAATAAGACTTCCCGCATCATATCCATGCCGGTGAGCGTGCCCGGTGATCGGAATCACACAGACTTGTAACACCCGGCTGCTAGCATCACCTTGCGCGGTACAGGCGAGGTGACAACCTCAATCAATGCCGCGAACGAGGTGTCCTGTGAGTGAAGAAACAAATCGCGCTGAAGAGACAAATGCTTCCGTCGAGACCGCCGGGCCACTGAGCCCCGAACTCCTCGCCCGGATGGACGCCTACTGGCACGCCGCCAACTACCTCACCATCGGTCAGATCTATCTCAAAGACAATCCGTTACTTCAGCGCCCGCTAACCTTTGACGACGTAAAGCCGCGCCTGCTCGGCCATTGGGGAACAACTACCGGATTGAACTTCATCTATGTCCATCTCAATCGCCTCATCAAAGAGCGCGAGCTGAACATGATCTACATCATGGGCCCCGGTCATGGCGGCCCCGGCATCGTAGCCAACACCTATCTGGAAGGCTCGTATACCGAGCTCTTCCCGCCCGTCGAGCAGAACAAAGACGGCATCAAGCGCCTCTTCCGCCAGTTCAGCTGGCCACTAGGCATTCCCAGCCATGTTGCGCCCGAGACACCCGGTTCCATCCACGAGGGAGGGGAACTAGGCTATTCGCTGCTCCACGCCTACGGGGCGGCCTACGACAATCCCAACCTGGTCGTAGCCTGCGTCGTGGGCGACGGAGAGTCCGAGACCGGCCCCCTGGCCGCAAGCTGGCACTCCAACAAGTTCCTCAATCCCGCAACCGACGGCGCTGTGCTGCCGATTCTGCATCTCAACGGCTACAAGATCGCCAATCCTACCGTCCTGGCGCGTATTCCCCATGCCGAGCTTGAAGACCTGATGCGCGGCTACGGCTATGAGCCCTTCACGCTGGAGGGCAGTGATCCAGCCATCATGCATCAGCAGATGGCCGCGGTCATGGACACCATGCTGGACCGCATCGCCTCCATCCAAAAGGCCGCCCGCGAAGAAGGCAATACCGACCGGCCCTGCTGGCCCATGCTCATCCTCAAGACTCCCAAGGGCTGGACAGGCCCGAAATTCGTCGACGGCAAACCGGTCGAAGGCACATGGCGCGCGCATCAGGTGCCTCTTGAAGTCAAGGACAATCCAGATCATCTGCGCCAATTGGAGGAGTGGATGCGCTCCTACCGCCCGCACGAGCTCTTCGACGACAAGGGGCACTTCCGCGCGGACCTGGCGGACCTAGCCCCCAAGGGCCAGCGCCGCATGGGTATGAATCCTCATGCCAACGGCGGCCTGCTGCTGAAGCCGCTGGTCATTCCTAACTTCCGCCACTTCGCCGTCGACGTCCAGCCAGAAACACGCGGAAAAAAGGATGCGGAATCAACGCGCATTCTTGGTCATCTGCTGCACGCCGTCATGCAGGCCAATCTGCCTGAAAAGAACTTCCGCATCTTCGGCCCTGATGAAACTGCCTCCAATCGTCTTGAAGAAGCAGAGGAGGGCGTAGGCAAGGCCTGGATGGCCGAAACCCTCCCCGTCGATGAAAACCTCTCCCAGACCGGCCGCGTCATGGAGGTGCTCAGCGAACATCTCTGCCAGGGATGGCTCGAAGGCTATCTCCTCACCGGCCGCCACGGCCTCTTCTCCTGCTATGAGGCCTTCATTCACATCATCGACGCTATGGTCAACCAGCACGCCAAGTGGCTCAAGGTCACGCGCGAGATTCCATGGCGCAAACCGATCGCCTCGCTCAACTACCTGCTCACCTCGCACGTCTGGCGACAGGACCACAACGGTTTTTCGCATCAGGATCCAGGCTTCATCGATCACCTTCTCAACAAGAAGGCAGACACGATGCGCATCTATCTGCCTCCCGACGCCAATACGCTTCTCTCCGTGGCAGACCACTGCCTGCGCAGCCGCAACTACATCAATCTCATCGTGGCCGGCAAGCAACCCGAGCCGCAATGGCTCTCGATGGATGAGGCCGTCCAACATTGCATCGCAGGCCTGGGCGTGTGGGAATGGGCCTCCGACGAAGGTGAACCGGATGTCGTTATGGCCTGCGCCGGAGACGTGCCCACGCAGGAGACTTTGGCGGCAACGGAGCTGCTGCGCGCGCAGCTTCCGGATATCAAGATTCGTGTCGTAAACGTGGTCGATCTCATGACCCTGCAACCCACTTCAGAGCACCCGCACGGAATCTCGGATGAGGATTTCGACGCAGCCTTCACGACAGACAAGCCTGTTATCTTCAACTTCCACGGCTATCCCTGGTGCATTCATCGCCTCACGTATAGGCGCCACAACCATGACAATGTGCACGTGCGTGGCTACAAGGAAGAGGGAACGACCACCACTCCATTCGACATGTGTGTGCGCAACAACGTCGACCGCTACCAGCTTGCTCTCGATGCTGTCCTGCGCATCCCGCGCTTCGCCCATATAGCAGACGATTCGCGACAACTTTACTACGAGCGCATCCAGAAGCATCGCTTGTATGTAGCTGAAAACGGCCAGGACCTGCCCGAGATTCGCAACTGGAAATGGGCTGGCCGCTAAGCGAGCAGCGGTGAAGGAAATTCCATGACGACGCTTCCCGTTCTCGTCCTGAACAGCGGCTCCTCCTCGATCAAATTCTCCCTATGGGAGACGGCAAATGAGCAGCGTCAAAAGCTGCTCGAAGGTGAAGTCGAGAACATCGGCGCCGCTGAGACGGGCAACGCCAAATTCTGGATCAAGTCCTGGATGGACGGCACAGACGGCGTCAAGGTTGTCGATGAATCGCCGCAATTGCCCGACCTCTCCGCCGCATTTGATCTGATCTCAAAAGCGCTCGGCAAACCGCCCTTTCCGCATCCTCAAGCCATCGGGCATCGCATGGTCTGCGGAGGCCCTACGGTCACTGAGAACCAATTCCTTACACCTGCTTTGATTGAAGAGATGGAGCGCTACACCGCCTTTGCGCCGTTGCACGCACCAAGCGAGATCTTTTTGATGCGCCAGGCGATGAAGCTTTATCCCAGCGCATCGAACTTCGTCTGTCTCGATAGCTGGTTCCATCGCGACCTGCCTGAAGTCACCCGCCATCTACCGATCCCATCCGAATACACATCCATGGGACTGAGGAGGTTTGGTGCGCATGGCCTCTCCTATGAATCGATCGTGGCTTATCTGGAACCTCACGTTCCACCGCGCCTGATCGTTGCGCATCTCGGCAACGGAGCATCTGTCTGTGCCATCCGCGATGGCCAATCGGTCGACACATCCATGGGCTTGACTCCGACCGGTGGCATCATCTCCGGCTCGCGTACCGGCGATTTCGATCCCGGTGTGCTTCTGTTCATTGTGCGCAAGCTCGCCGAAAAAGAAGCAAACGCCGCCAAAGCGGCCGACGCTTTGGAGACGATCGTCAACCAAAAATCAGGCCTCGTCGGCCTCAGCGGACTAAGCAATGACATGCGCACGCTGCGCCAGGCCATCGCTGATGGCAACGCCTCCGCCCGGCTGGCGGTAGATGAGTTTGTCTACGTCTTGCGCAAATACATTGGCGCGTACATCGCCGTTCTTGGGGGCCTGGATATGCTGGTTTTTACCGGCGGCATCGGCGAGAATGACAGCGCTACACGCTCCGAAGTCTGCGCCGGCCTGGAATGCTTCGGCATCGTGCTGGATCATGAGCGGAATCAGATGCGTGGCCAAGCAGTGGTTTCAGCAGATAACTCGACAGTGACAGTTAGCGTAATTCCGCCTGCTGAAGATCTTACGATCGTGAATCATATCTGCCGACTAATGAACGGCGGCAAGAGTTAGCGGAGCCATCCAGTGACTCTATGCGGTAAATAGAGATTTTGCCAGAACTTCCAGCGATGAAATGCGCGTTTGCATTGCATCTTTGCGTATAGAAGCAAGCGTGGTCCGATCCATTGACGCGACGCTGTTTCGCTCAGCATAGTCGGCCATCTCCATCGCTATTCGCGCGTCTTTGAACCTTTGCCATGCAGCTCTGCGGCCTGGAGTGTTCATCGGCGTGGCATGATTGAGCGGGGAAAGCCCCGCAATTCCACACTCCATGTCGCCCTCCAACATAGAGGGAGACGCAAGCTGGGCTATCAGGTCCGCCCAGTTCGCGCGGCTGCGCCGGTACATGTATGCGCGGCACCGCCAGAGATACGCCAGCAGAGCACCCCAAACTGCAACCTGTAGAAACAAGGTCATTCTTGAGTCCTCTGGCCTCTCCGGGCCTTTAAAAATGAAGTGAGACAGCGCCGAGTGGGTTTTGAGTTAGTACAAGTTAGTAATACCAGAATTATTAAAAATGGATATACAACTCTTGTAGTGGTTACCTGTTGTATCTCTTGTTACGGGGAGCTATCGGCAAGCCGCGCGATCCGAGTAGTCTCACCCTTCAGGAAACGTCTGCGGTCATTCGTCTAAACTGAATCCAGCAGCGGAGCCCTGTTTTCGAATGAGTTCTCCATCAACTAGTGCCGCACGCATCATTGACCGCACGCCATCCATAGCATTGCGTCGCTTTGCTTGGGGTGTGCTGGCCTACTTCATCGCGACCATCCTCTGGGGTGCGATCGTGCGCGCCACCGGCTCCGGTGCGGGCTGCGGAGATCACTGGCCGCTTTGCAATGGCACTGTCCTGCAGCAGTCGCCAACCCTCGCCACGATCATCGAGTTCACTCACCGTGTCACTGCGGCGCTCGATCTTTTCTGCGTTGCCGGCCTGCTGGTTTGGACATGGCGCCGCACGGTACAGGGGCATCTGGCTCGATGGGCCGCTGCTGCTGCCGTCTTCTTTACACTCACTGAAGGCCTGATCGGAGCGCTGCTCGTAAAGCTCGGCCTCACCGCGCAGAGCCAGTCACCTCTGCGCGCTCCCATGCTGGCCCTGCATCTCTCGAACACCCTGCTGCTCGTGGCTGCGCTGGCCATGGCCGCACATCTATTGGCCCGCAAGCAGGGCTACTGCTGGCGCGACATCCGCATCAGCGCGCCTGTCGGCACCACCATCGGCATGATCGCGGTCATGATTGTCGGCGTCACCGGTTCGATGGCTGCTCTGGGCGATACGCTCTTCCCGGCTACTTCATTCGGCGATTCGATCCAGCAGGACCTTTCCGCGAAAAGCAGTTGGCTGTTGCGCTGGCGGTGGACCCATCCTACAATCGCAATCCTCGCCAGCATCTTCCTCATCTGGCTTCTCATCCGCGCGGCCCGCCGCAACAGCCCATGGGATAATCGCAGTCTCTCCATCCTGGTCGTTGCGCTGCTGGCAGTGCAGTATGTCCTCGGCGCGCTCGATGTCTGGCTGCTGGCGCCGGTGTGGATGCAGGTTGTTCACCTGCTCGGCGCAGATCTGCTATGGACAGCGCTGGTAGTGCTCACGGCGCGTCTTACCCTTCTTCCAGCCAAACGTCCTTAAAGAATCAGCACGCCGGTAGCCGGATAGTTATGCCCACTGGCGCTTGAGGCCAGTGAAGGCAGCTCAGGTGTAGGTGTCAGCAACTCAATCTGTCCATCGCGTAGCAATACGGTGTCTTCCACTTTGCCCCCGCGAATGCTGGGATTCCACGCAAAAGCCTGGTTGTTCACCACGGTCTCAGTCCCCGTGGGCGTCGCCACCCATTCGCGCTCCCAGTAGCCGGTTGGACCGCCCTGGTGATGCAATTGCTCATCTCCATTAAAGCCATCGCTGGCGTAAGCATCAGCAGCCACGCGGAACAACTCAGCAGATGTAGCTCCAACACGCGTCGCATCCAGCAGTGCCGCATTTACCTGCGCTGCGCCATGGAAGCGCTCTTCCAACTCGGCTGAAATCGCTCCGAAATGTGCAAAGCGCGTGATCGAAACAGCCAGCCCCCACTTGCGCGCGCAGAGATTGAGCATCCCATATTTCTCCAGCTTCCTGCCCCGCGCAGCGGCATGCTTGTACTTGAAGATGCGTTCATCGACTGCCATGAGATACACCGATGGCAGAATGCCGCGGCTCAACAATGCTTCAGCGATCCGGCCTTCCATTTCAAACTCAGTCAACCCCGGCGTCAGGCTCCGCAGCACTTCGGTCGTAGCCATTCCAATTGCAGCTCCCAGCCAGCGATAGCGCGCAACCTCCGTCTCCTGCAGCGACGCGCGCAACGGAAAGAGATTGATATGTGCAAACCCAGGGATCGGCGTATCGCACGCCACTTGGCCGCGCGCCAAACGTAGCGCAGATTCCTCTGTCTCGTTCGCATACCAGGGGAAGATCACAGGCTCAAAATCCAGCGCGCCAAACTCCTCGTCGTGCAGGCGTGGAGCTTCGTTGGCCGTAGTCAAGTAGTAGCGGCCGCCCTCTGCAGTCACCAGCAAGGAAGCAACGCCTGTCTCGTTCGGCGTCAGCACGCGTACTTCAACTGCACCGCCGGTGAGCCAAGCAATGTTTTCGCTGCGCTTCAGCAGCACGCCGTCCAGGTTCTCTGCGCGCAGCCACTCCAGCACTTGCTTATGCTTAGCTTCCAGCTCGGTATTCCATGCTGCTTCTGTTACCAACGTTGCGCCATCGATAATCAGGCTCTTACGAATCCGCGATCCCATCGATTCTCTCCCGTTCAAGTCAACCTTTAACGCAGCGAGGGCGCCGACTGTTTGGTCAGCGCCCTCGCCATCGTAACCCAAAAATCAATCTTCCAACTCGGGATGGTAGTAGCTTTCCCAGCCCAGATAGCGGCTGGCCGCCTCATGCACGGCTTTAGAAACATCGCTAAAGTTGGCGGCCACATGATGCTCGAAACCTTCACGGCAGATATACTTCAGCAGCTTTTGCAGCTTGGGAATTTCGGCTACACCCGCGCCGCCAAAGGTTGTCAGCGGATCATCCGTAAACTGACCCGGCCCACAGTAGCCGCGAATTACGCCCCGGCGATCGTCGGTCGAGTAGCGCGCATAGCTCATCGCCCCGCTCTTCACCCGCCCTACGCAGGTTCCAAAGGTATTCTCTTTGCCCACCGTGCCCGCGATAATCTCCTGGAAGTCCATCTTCACTTCCTTGAAGAAATGCTTGGGCAGGTTCGAGCAGTGGAAGCAGACGCACTTGTCAGGATGGCTGCCGTAATTGTTGTTCCAATCGAGCAGCGCAGACGGAGTGCCTGAAGCCAGCGCCAGCATGTACATGCTCAGCGTGCCAGGAACATCGACTTCACAGGCCGAGGGGATCAGGTCGTTGGACATCATGCTCATGATGGTGCAGGGCACTACGCCGAAGTATTCTTCGAGCGAAGTCCAGCACTGCACCGCGCTGATCGTAACCTCAACTTCCTTCATCCAGCCGTCGATCACCGCGCCCAGCTTCGACATCTTAAGCAGCGCCGCTTCAGGAATTCCGGAGGTCGTCACGTATTTCTTGATTGCCGCCAGCTTGGCCTGTGCTGCATCGTCGTTGTCGCCCATCTTGTTGATTCGTCCCAGAATCTCAGACAGATCGATGGGAATCACCGAAATGCCGCTGGTCTCCAAAATGCGCTCGGAATACCGAACCGTATTGAAGGCCTGCGGACGCGCGCCAATCGATCCAATGCGCAGGTTTTTCAGCCCTCGGACGATACGGCAGACCGCACCAAACCATTCCAGATCGGCCTTGAACTCAGGCGATCCCGGCGCTTCGGTGTGCAGCGTGGTGAGCGAATAGGGGATGCCGTACTGCATCAGGTTGTTGCACGCGCTCATCTTGCCGCAGAAGCTGTCACGACGCGTCGCAATGGTCATCGCGTCGCTCTTGTCCGGCGTCGCCTGCACCAGCACAGGAACCTTCAATCCCGAGAGACGCAGTGCATCGGCCACGCCCCGCTCGTCGCCAAAGTTGGGCAGGGTTATGATGACGCCGTCTATCTCAGCCGCGTGCTTCTGGAACAGTTCCGCGCAGCGTTTCGCTTCCGCGAACGTCTCCACTGCGCCAAACTTCGACTCCTGCGCCGTCAGCACTACGGCCTTGCCGCCTGCCGCTTCAATTGCCGCAATAATCTCTTCGCGTCCAGTCTTCGCCAGATGATCCGGAAAGAATCCGCGATTGCCCACTACTACACCGTAGGTCATTGTCCGTTGCGCTGCCATTCCTATAGCTCCTTATATGCTCGTCATTGCGTTAATGATGAAAACGTCGTGGCTTCACAGGTTCAGTCGGATCTGAAGCGATGTGGGTTATACCTTGCCGGGACGGAAGCGCAGTGCATAGAAGATGCCCAGCAGCAGCATAATCGCGCCCCACCAGATCGGTGCGTGCAAGTTATTGAGCACCACATTGGCGACGGTATTTGTCACCAGTTCCCAGATGCCGTAACTCAGAATAGTCACTCCATAGACGGTCAGGAGCACGCCGATAAAAAACCAGATTGAGATTTCTTTTTCCATCACGTCTCCTTACCAGAAAATGATATTCAGTCCTACGAAAACCACGATCGCAATGGCGGTCCAGCACCACTCATTTTTATAGAAGGGGACAGGCGGCTCAGTCGGCAACTTGGTTGCGCCATAAACCAGGCCATTCAGCTCTGAATCGGGTTTGGGTTTGGTGGCCATGCTCACAACAAAAGTGACCAGAACCGTAACAATCACCGACCATAGCGCGCGGTACATATTCTCGGCCATGTCCTTTGCGTCCGACGACAGCGCAACAATGGAGAGCGCCGACGGCACCGCCTTGACCCAAGCCCACAGGCCAATCGAGGTAAGCGTACCCAGAAGCAGGCCCCAGAAACCGCCCGCAGCCGTAGCCCGCTTCCAGAACATACCCATGAGCACCGCGCCCAGGAGCGGCGCGATAAAGAAGCTGAACAAAGCCTGCACATAATCCATGATGCCTTGCGCATGCATCACCGTGTAGGCCGCGCCAATCGAGATCACAACGCCTAGAACGGTAGCCCAGCGTCCTACAGCGACATAGTGCTCATCGCGCGCCTTCTTGTTGATCAGCGGCTGGTAAATGTCGTAGGTCCAGACTGCTGCAAACGCGCTCACGTTGCCGGCCATGCCGCTCATGAACCCGGCAATCAGGGCAGTGATTCCCAACCCCAGCAAACCGGGACCGCAGTAGCGCACCAGCATTAGCGGAAGCACGTCGTTGTAGCTATGCAGCCCCATGCCTGGATGCGCGGTTACATAGTCCTCGCCGTGCAGCAGCATGTGTGTGCCGTCTGGATTCTGCAACACCACAAGGCCCAGCAGGCCGGGCAGAATCACGATGAACGGAACCGCCATCTTGAAGAACGATCCGATCACCGGAGCCATCCTCGCCGAACGCAGGCTGTTGGCGGCCAGCACGCGCTGCACAACGAGAAAATCCGTAGTCCAGTAGCCGAAGCTGATCGCAAAGCCAAGCCCGAAGACGATGCCCGTCCAATGCACGCCCATCGGGTTGTCCGCGAAGTGCCCCATGCTGCGCCACATGTGCGTGTAATCGCCGCCTGGAATCAGGTGGAGGGCGATGTTCTGTTGGATACGAGCCTGCAGTCCGGTCCATCCGCCGGCTTCAATCAATCCAAGAATCGGCACCAGCAGGGCGCCGCCCCAGATCAACACAAATTGCAAAACCTCATTGAAAATCGCCGAGCGCAGACCGCCCAGCGCGACATACGCAGCCACTGCCAGCGAGGAAACGACGATCGAAAAGGTAATGTCCCACCCCAGCACGATCTGCATCACCTTGGCCATTGAGAACATGTTCACGCCGCTCATCAACACGGTCATAAAGGCGAACGAGAATGCTGCGACTGTGCTCGATCCCTGGCCGAAGCGCATCTTCAGGTAGCCGGGCACCGAGTGCGTTTTGCACACGTAGTAGAAGGGCATCATCACCATGCCCAAAAAGAGCATCGCCGGAATGGCGCCGATCCAGTACCAGTGCGCCGCCAGAATGCCATACTGATACGCCGATCCAGCCCAGCCCATCAGTTCGAGCGAACCCAGATTCGCCGAGACGAAGCTCAATCCCGCAATCCACGCTGTCATCTCGCGCCCGGCCATGAAAAACTCTTCGCTGGTGCTCGCCTTGTTCTTCAGGTAATAGCCGATCCAGATCACCATCGCGAAGTAAACAGCGATGACGAAGATATCCAGCCCCCCCAGATGAGCCAGGGAGGGGACTGTGGCCAGCGCCGTGACCGCATGAACCATCGGTGCGGTCAGACCGCCCGGATTGTTGAGAGTTGCCGCTATTTCGAGCATTCCATCACCTGCGTGGGAGCGTACTTTCCCGGATTCTTCCGATAGTTTGGAGATGACACCTTAGTAAATGGGTTTATCTGTGTAGATGTCAAGTAAATTGCAGCTAGGGACCGCCAACAAATTCCGTACCTGCCGCAAATCTTCAAGTCGCTTCGATGAACATCAATTTCAGCCGCTTGAATGGCCATAAAAGCCCGTATCCGTCGTAAATCGCCCAAAGGCCGGTTTTTTGAGAAATCGTTTACCGAAACAAGACTAGCACGCAAAATCACAGGAGATTTGGGCTTCGACAAATTCTTTGCACTTTCACCTTGTCACCATCGCGTTGCTGGGGCTACCTTGAAGTATGGAACCCCTCTCCACTGTTCCGGGCCTGCTTCCAGAGCATTTTCTCCGTGCCATCCCGGCGCACCGTCATAGTCGTCGCATTGCTACCTATCTCAAATCCAGGAGTTATACCGATGGCAGCTCCCATTTCCGACCCTGTTGCTTGTAGCGGTTTCTCACGACGCAATTTTCTACGTGTTGCCGGCGCTGCTTCCGCAGTGGCCTCCATCTCCGGGCTGACCGAAGCGCATCTCGCTTTTGCCCAGCGCCCCAAATTCGCCAAGCCGGAATCCGGCATTCACATCGACGCCAATGAAAATCCCCTCGGGCCCTCCGAGCCCGCCCGGGCCGCACTGGCAGCCATGATCCCCAACGGCGGACGCTACGAGTTTCCGATCCAACTGGACCTGATCGAAACCTTCGCCAAGCAGGAAGGCCTTGATCCTGAATCCGTCATGGCCTACGCTGGCTCCGGAGAGCCGCTGCAGTACACCGTGCTGGCCTTCACTTCGGCGGACAAGCCGCTGGTCACCGCCGATGTCACCTTCGAGGCTCCCTGGTGGGCGGCTGACAGCAACGGCGCAAAGACCATCAAGGTTCCCTTGGCCGATCCCAAGGGCGCGGCAACCCACGATCCCAAGGCGATTCTCGCAGCGGCAGCGAATCCCGGCGTCATCTATGTTTGCAACCCCAATAACCCTACCGGCACGGTCACGCCGCGCAAGGACATTGAGGCCATAGTCGCCGGAGCCCCAAAGGACACGGTCGTTCTTATCGACGAGGCCTATATCCACCTCTCGGACGCCCAGTCTTGCCTGGACATGGTCAAGGATGGCAAGAACGTCATCGTCCTCCGTACCTTCTCCAAGCTCTACGGAATGGCCGGCCTTCGTCTCGGCTTTGCCATCGGACGGCCAGACCTGATCAAGAAGCTCAACTACTTCGGCCAGAACTCATTGCCCGTCACGACAATCGCCGCTGCCAAAGCCAGCCTGATCGACACTAGCCTCGTGCCCACAAGAAAGAAAATCATCGGCGACATTCGCCGCGAAAATCTGGCATGGCTCAAGAGCAACAACTTCGAGTTCACGCCATCCGAGAGCAATTGCTACATGGTCGACGTAAAGCGCCCCGGCAAAGAAGTCATCGCCGCCATGGCCAAGAAGGACATCTACATCGGCCGTGCCTGGGAAGCCTGGCCTACACATGTCCGCATCACCGTAGGCACCAAGTCGGAGATGGAAGCCTTCCAGAAAGCCTTCAAGGAAGTAATGAGCTCTTCCACAGCCGGACTGAGCCCCGAGCCGCTCCACCAGCGCATGAGCGACACGCCCTTCACCTATCTCTCGTAAATCAGCCAGCATTCCAAAACAGCAAAGCCTCGGCAATCCGCCGGGGCTTTGCTGTCCGATTGAAGAGAGTGCCCTAAAAAAACAACGGCGCCTGATCACTCAGGCGCCGCGTTGTTGCGATGGAAAGAAGCGCCTAGAAGATGACCTTCAAGCCGAGCTGCATGTTGAACGGTTCACCTGCGCCAATGCCCGGAGCGCCATTGAAGTCTCCGATCGTGTCATACAAAGCGAAGCCGCTCGGCGTCGTGTAGTTCGGATTGTAAGACCCCGATCCCGTCGAGAGCGGAGGGGCGAAGTTGATCCGGTTGAAGACGTTGAACATCTCCGCGCGCAGCTGCGTGTTGACGTGCTCGCCGATCTTCGTATTCTTGAAGACCGACAGGTCAAACGTTCCGAACCCAGGCGCGACGTACGCATTGCGGCGGCTGGTGCCGAATTCGCCTGCTGCAGGATCGGCAAAAGCATCCGGGTTAAGCCAGTTGCCGCCCACCTTCGCCTGCTTGGCGCCCGCGTACGGATTGCCAATCTGGTTGGCTCGCTGCACGCCCTCCAGGTTGCCGTTTGTCTGCCCGTCAGAGAAGACCGAGAACGGCTGCCCGGAGTGGAAGGCAAACTTCGTGGTCGTCTCCCATCCTTTGGTTAGCAGCGGCAGCTTATTTGAGCCGGGTGCCTCATAGCTGAGCGCACCGACAAAGATGTTGCGCTGATCAAAGTCGCTCTGCCCGTAATCACCCTTGAAGTTGAAGCTGTCCTGCGGCAGGGCCCCGCGGTATGCCGTCACATCGTCGAAGTTATGCGACCATGTGTAGGCAAACTGTGCGGTGAAGTGCTTGAGGTTGGATGCCCGCAGAGTAGCTTGCAGCGCAGCATAGTTTGAATTTCCGATGCTCTGGATCTCGTTGATATTGCCGAAGGAATTGAACTGGGAATAGTACGGCCGCGTCTCCTGCAAGGTGAGCTGCCGGGGGTGCTGTTCGGTGATGGGGGCCAGATCGAGATAGCCCTGATTCAGGTCTACGATTGAAAGCTGATGCCGTCCGGCTGTGCCTACAAAGCCGAGCTGCGCAATCACCTTCGGGCTCAGGCTCTGCTCCACCTGCAGGTTATAGTTCGTATTGCTGGATGGCTTGAAATTCTTGGCGATCGAAAATACGCCGCAGGGAGTTTCGGCCGAGCATGTTGCAGCTTCAAACGGATTTTGCCCGCTCTGAATCGGGTAGTAGCTCTTGGAGAGTGTTTGTACAGGATTTCCGCCTGCAGGATTACCCTCTACGCCATTCGGAGCCTGATTGCCCGGACGGTTATCCAGGAAAGGGTTCAGGTTGGGTGTGTCGTAATAGAGTCCCACGCCACCGCGAAGGACCGTGTTGGGAAACAGCTGGTAGGAAAAGCCGATGCGTGGGCTGAATGCAGTATGGGTCGGATCGTAAATCGAGCCGATCTGATCACCCTGAAAGGCAATGCCGCCAGACAGATCAGGACGGAAGACCGAAAGGTCCTTTTTGTCATCGTGGAATGGGCCTTCATAATCCCAGCGCAGGCCAAACTCGACGTTGAACTTGGGCGATAACTGATATGAGTCCTGGGCGAAGAAGGCCAGCGTATTCACATACACCAGTCGCTCAGGATTGCCCACAGTGATAGCGCCGGAGGTCACCTGACCGGCCAAAAATCCCGCCAGAGCTAACGCACGCGACTCTACGCCATCTTGACTCAACAATGACTGGTCGGCAGACGAAAGTTTGCTCGTGTCATAGAGAGGATCGCCCGCTGAATTCAGCCCGGTAAAGCTGAACGACCCCTGAGCCTTGCGCCAATAGAACTCGTTGAGCTGAATCTTGCGGAATTCGCCGCCCATCTTCATCTCGTGCTTGCCTTTCACCCACGAGAGGTTGTCGGTAATCTGGCCCGTAATATCATTGCGGCCCTCGGGAGGCGTCTCACCTGTCGGATCAAAGTGATTGATCTTCAGGTTCGGCGCGTCGGTAAACGGTGAGCCGGTGATAAAGCCGGTGGACGCTGTGTCGAAGCTGTTGTCATTGTCGTAGAAGACCTGGTTGAAGTAATTCACTCCGGCGTTGATCTGGTTGGTTATGGAAGGAGTAAATGTGTGGTTGTAGGTGAGCTGGTAGTTATACACGTGAATGGGGGCGACTTCGTAATAAGCCAGCAGCGTCGAGCCTACAGGCGCTACCTGGTTGCCTTGTCCCGCGAAATAGTGGAACGACAAACTGTTTCTGTCGTTGATTGTGTAATCGACTCGGGCTACACCGTTATAGCTGTATCCGAATTCAGGATCGGGGCTGGTGTAGTTGTTCACGCCAAAAGGCGCACTCAGCGCTTTGCCTGGATACAGCGTCGTCAGCAGCGCCGTCGACACAGGGCTCACTGCCACTTCGTTCGCGTTCAATATATCTGTGGCAAGACCTTGCCACGCCGTTGAAGGCTCCGTGCTCTGCTCGGGTACGCCGATCGCGAACCGCTGATGTTCATACGTCAGAAACCCGAAAAGCTTGTCCTTAACAAAGGGGCCGCCGACAGAAAAGCCATAGTTATAGTTGCGAACTTTTTCCTTCGTTGCTGTGAATGGATTCTTCGCGCCGAGTGCCTCATTGCGGTTGAAGTAGTAGAGCGTGCCGTGAAGCTGATTCGTGCCTGACTTCAAGCCAAGAGTAACCGTGCCGCCCGGGTTGCGCCCCGTCTCGGGTGACGCCATTGTCTGCGCAGAAAATTGCTCTACCGCGTCAATCGGCAGCACAATGCCGGCAATGCCTGAAACACCGCCCTGGTTTACCGCCGGAATGTTGTGCCAGATATCGTTGTTATCCACGCCGTCGATCTGCCAGTTGATCTGGTTGGCTCGCGTGCCGTTGAGAGAACCGTAGCCGCCTGCGCCGCCATCGGCAAATCCCGGTGTCAACGTAATCATCTGCGTAAAGTCCCGTCCGTTTAGAGGAATATCCGCGACCGTCTTCGCATCGATGATCGTTGTCTGCGTTGTCGTGGTTGTGTCCAGCGCATATGCCGCTGCTGAAACTTCAACCGTCTGTATTCCGGCGGATGCGACGGACAACTTGACCGGCAAGGTATAAATTACGCCGGCGGTGACCGGAACATTGCTTACCTTTTGGTTACTGAACCCACTGGCCGTCACTGTTACGGTGTAGGTGCCCAGAGGCATCTCCTGGAATGAATATTCACCACCCGACGAGCTGATCGTCTTGTGAGAAACGTTGGTGGCGACTTCCAACGCTTCGACTGACGCTCCGGCTATCACCGCACCCGACTGATCTGTAACCGTGCCATTGATGCCGCCCCGAAACGTTTGAGCCAACGCCGCAAAGGGCATAAACAACGCGAGCGCCAGCAGCAGGGCTGCGGCGCCAGGATTACTACGGAGACTGCGAAACTTCATACGTGCTCCTCCAAAAGAAAAATCAAGGTAAGGATTTCCTGTTCGCGTTTCCAAAAGAAGTGGAAGCGAATACGAGGCTGCCGGACTGCAAGAAGCGCAGAAGTGCGGATCAGAATGTGTCTGAGTATCGTCTACAAGAAATGCAGTGATGGAATGTGCTTGAGTGGGGTTCCATTCCCCAACATAGTGATAAGCAGGTTAAAAATGCAATAAAAAAAACCTGTCTAAACAAGCCATTTGAAGTACACGCTGATCGCCATATAACTTTCTTTTATTGCACTTACTCAATCGAAAGCGGTTATCGCACTATTGGGATCAGTATCGATTGGAGTGATATCAGTTAAGCGGGCTTTCTCCAGGAAGAAGAACCCACCTTCGCGCGCTAAAAAGCTTCAGGAAATCTGGAAGTGCCTAAGCGCACAATGCAGCCAGTTCCCTGGTCTCGCTCTTTGACTCCTCAGACCGCTCCCATACTCGTATCATCAACTCGCCTGCGGCATGACCAAAAAAGACGGTCACCGAATTCGGCGTTCTGGGCAGGATGCAGAAATCCGCAGATGCGACTTCGGCAAAAGGAACAGTCATGACACAAGGCCGCGGGAGTGCAGACTTGATCGTCCCCGCAATCATGTTGGCTATCTCCTTGATCGCATCGAGCGTATCGTTGGCTTGGACTTGCTCTAACGGTTGCATCAGCATCGCTGACGTAGCATGAAGGGCCAGTCCACGCGACAATCGCACCTCCACAGATCCAGCCCACACTCCAGATAAGTCGCAACTGCCCATCACGTGCTCTGCTCCAATACAGCGAAGCTGTGTTTCATCTATTGGCTCTAGTCGCATGGCCAGCATTTGTTCCCAGAACTGGGCGTTAGCGTTATGAATACTCTCTACGGTGATCGTGACATGCATACCTTACTCCTGCGCAGACCCTCATGCCACACCAGTACCGGTGTCGGATGCGATGTGGTCATTGGCCTTTGCACAGATCACATGGCAGGCATACGAATTAGCTCTACCTCATCTATCGAGTTTTTATGGGAGTTCTTTAAGTCTGAGGCAAAACATTTTTCATCCATCCGCATCATCTCCCGAATACGGATGGTTGACTCCCAGGAACTGGTCTTTCAAATCTCTAAGTCAAGGCGAAATTAGAATCTTCTTAAGAACCACCGCCTCATTGTGTTCTTCATCCCGAGCGCCGTAGAGAAGCGTCACCGGGCCCTGCGCCGCTTCCTGCCTCAGCTGCAAAAGTTCTTCCTTCTTCGTTTTCAGTTCGGCTCGATACCGTGCTTCGAATTCCTTCCATTTAAATGGATCATGGCCAAACCACTTACGAAGTTCCGTGCTTGGCGCAATCTCCTTCAACCAGAGGTCGACGCCTGCTTTCGCCTTTGCCAATCCTCGCGGCCAGAGACGGTCAACCAGAATGCGCTTTCCGTCCTCTTCCTCTGGTTCCAGATAAACTCGCTTGATTTTGATCTGCATTTGTTTTCCTCTTCCGACTCGTTATTCCCAATCGATCCTTTCCTGATTTGTCCACTCTTGGCGTTGTGCGCTCCAGCCACTTGCCGGTGAAGCTTCGTAAAGGGCAATGACCGAAGTCTACGCCGAAGCCCTGAACTTTCCTGCCAGGGTCAAAGCTGCTATCCTGACCTGCGCAGTATAAAGCTGTACAAGAAAAGCGATTTAGGAAGGCGGTAGAATCATGTGGTTCCTGGGGATGGATGTAGGCACGAGCGGCACCCGCGCGGTGTTGGTGGATGAGCAGGGAAAAATTGTCAGCTCGGCCTCTGAAGAGCATGCGCCCTTCCGTACTCCGCATCCCGGCTGGGCAGAGCAGGATCCAGAAGACTGGTGGCGTGCTGCCCTCATCGCTATTCGTGGTGCAATCGCCTCCGCTCCAACGCCGCATCAGCCCATCGCCGCCGCAGGGCTTACCGGACAGATGCACGGCGCCGTTCTCCTCGACAAGGACGGCATCGTTCTGCGTCCATCATTGATCTGGTGTGACACGCGCACCCAGCCGCAATGCGACTGGCTTACCAGTGAGATCGGTTATGACCACCTCATTGAGCTCACCTGCAACCCCGCTCTTCCTAATTTCACCCTGACCAAGCTTCTCTGGGTTAAAGAGCATGAGCCGGAAATCTTCGCCCGTACCGCTCACATCCTTTGCCCCAAGGATTATGTCCGCTTCCGCCTTACCGGTACCTACGCCATAGACGTACAGGAGGCTAGTGGAACCCTGCTCCTCGACGTAACCCATCGCCGCTGGTCTTCGGAAGTTGCCGCCGCCGCCGGCATTCCTGAAAGCTGGCTGCCGCCAGTCTTCGAGTCTCCCGAAGTCTGCGCCAATATCTCCTCGGAAGCGGCATCGCTCACCGGTCTCACCGCCGGAATTCCAGTAGTCGCCGGAGCGGGCGATCAAGGCGCTGGAGCCGTGGGTATGGGCATTCTGCAGCCGGGCTCTGTCTCCGCAACCATTGGCACGTCAGGCGTCGTCTTCGCTGCGACAGCTGCTCCCATTAAAGATCCCAAAGGCCGCCTGCACACCTTCTGTCACGCCGTTCCTGGACGATGGCATGTGATGGGGGTTACACAGTCAGCCGGCCTCAGCTTGCGCTGGCTCAAGGAGACTTTCTTTGCCGGCGAAAATTACGATTCCCTAACCTCTGCGGCAAGCAAGGTCTCACCCGGCAGTGACGGTCTCGAATGGGCTCCCTACCTGCTCGGTGAGCGCACTCCCCATCTCGACCCTGCCGTCCGCGCCGCTTTTACAGGAATCACGACGACCCACACTGCAGCGCATTTCGTTCGCGCCGTGCTTGAGGGGGTTACCTACTCGCTAAAAGATACCTTCACGCTTTTCTCCGCCCTGGGAATCCCGGTCACTGGAATTCGACTCGGCGGCGGTGGCGCCCGAGGACCCCTCTGGCGGCAGATCCAGGCTGCAATCTATGGTCTCCCTGTCGAGATTCTCGTCGCTGAAGAGGGAGGAGCTTTTGGCGCGGCGCTCATGGCCGGTGTGGGTGCTGGAGCGTGGACTGATCTCGACGCCGCATGCGCTGCTGGTATCTCAGTTGCCGAGCGCATCGCTCCTGATCCGGCCGGGCTTGCAGTGTATGCCAACGGTTACGAACATTGGCGCAGGCTTTACCCGGCGGTCGCTACTCTGCGCTAACTTCTGTCGCGCCGATTCGCTCGATCGTCTTGGCGGTTAAAGGGAGTCGTCTTGAACCGCGTTACTTTCCAGCCTCTTTCACCCCGCGCCAGTTCGTGCTCATAGCGGCAGTCGACATGCACGGTCTCGCCGTCAGAAATCTGGTGATGAAGCACGTGGCCATAGGAGGTGACCTGAGCCCTGTCTTCAGCATTTCCTGTAGTTCCGGTCTCCACGCCGGGCCAGATCTGCACGTCATGATTGCTTACCAGATGGAAGGTCTCCATTCCGGCGTAAGCGGAAGCAATCCAGTCCACAAGTTCGTCTGCAGACATGGTCTGGCTAGGCCCTCGTTCTCGCAAATCGACGACCACTACATCGGCAAACTGGTCCCGCAGTTTCTTCCAGTCCTTGGCATCCGTGCTGTTTGCTATGCGAACAAGTGTTTGCGTGATCTCATACATCTCTTCCAGGCGTATATCTTCAGCTTGAAATCTCGATTCCTGGGGAAGAATAGCCATCGCTTAGAACCTCAATTCTCAAACTCAGTTCTCTTGGATGGCCTGGCGGGTCTGCAAGGATGGCTCATCTGACAAAGCGATTGCCAGCCGCCATGCCACTTCCAGTCCTTTTGTGCTCACAAAATGCAGGGGGGATTCGATTCCGAGATGCATTCCCAACATTCGGTTAAAGAGTGCCGGGTTACGCGCCAGCATGGTGACCACGCGGCGACGCAGCCCGCTCCAGCGGTCCATCGACAGCAGAATACGAGCCATTGTCTGCGGTAGATCCAGGGTTTCGCCGTGCAGCCGGTTGTAGCGCCCCAGGTTGCCATTCTCTAGACAATCGGCCAGCAGCAGCGCCTGGCGAAATGCCATGCCTATGCCCTCCCCGGTAATCGCATCGGCCGAGCCTGAAGCATCGCCTACCAGTGCAACACGGCCGCGGACAATACGATCAAACCGTCGCGTGGTAGTCAGAGCTCCGCGTTCCGCATCCATATAACAAAATCGTGCCCCGCCCAGCTTAGCCCGCAGTTCCGGTAATTCATCTAGTATTTCCGCCAAACGGCATTGCGGATCACGCGTGACGATCGCAACGCAGACCTCATTCGGCCCGGTGGGCGTCACGTAAGCCTGCCCGCTTTTTCCCCAGTAGACTTCGACGAATGGGCTCCACAGCTTAACCTGAAAATGCCGTCGAAAGCCGAACCTTTTCACCGCCGCAGAACCCCGCTCCAGCCCAGCCCATCGCCGTACCTGCGACGCTTGCCCATCCGCCCCGATAAGCTGGCCAAAAACCTGTGCTTCGCCGGCGATTTCGACTCGTCCGCGTGCCCGCAACTGCACCGGGCTCTCCCAACGCAGCTTTACGCCGGCCTCTTCAGCCCTTGCAATCAGCCTCGCGTGAAGTATCTGCCTTCGCACTCCGATGCCTGTTCCGGAGGGGAAACGCGCCGTCGCTATGGTTCCTTCACTCTTAAACCGGATTCCATGAAACGCAGCCCCGTCCCTTGGCGACAGGCTGACTCCCAGCTTCTCCAACTCGTGCAGAGAGTCCGGCATCAACCCCTCACCGCAAGCCTTGTCGATGGGCGTTTTCATTGCGTCCGCCACTGTCACACTGGCTCCGCGATCACGCAATGCAATTGCCGCCGCAAGCCCGGCCGGACCGCCGCCAACGATCAGGACATCAGTTTGTGCGAATTTAGTGTTCACGGCTCACCACTCCAGCAAAAGCATTTCGGAGCAGAACCCCGGACCCATCGCCACCAGAAGGCTGCGCGTGCCAGAGGGCGGGCGATGCTCGCGCATCACATCGTTCAGCACCATGAGCACCGACGCGGACGATAGATTTCCCGCCCGCCGCAGCGCATCCCAGCTCAACGCAAAGTCTTCCCGCGTTAGCCCCAGTGCTTCAGCATTGGCTTCCAGAACCTTGGGCCCGCCCGTATGCATGATCCAACTACCTATATCCGTGCGCACCAGTCCGTGCCCAGCCAAAAAATCATCGACATTCTGGCCCAGGTACTGTCGCACCACGGTCGGCACGTCAGCGGAAAGCACAATGCGAAAGCCCTTCTCCGAAATTTCCCACCCCATCACATCGTGCGTCTCGGGATAGAAAGTCGCCTGGCTCGCCGCAATTGTCGGCCCTTCGTAGCCCATCTCCGCGGCCAGTTCGCTACCCGCCACCACCACCGCCCCGCACCCATCTCCAAACAGGCCCGAAGAGATCAGGTTAGGCACTGAAATGTTGTCCCGCTGCCAGGTCAATGAACATAGCTCCACACTCAGCAGAATTGCCGCCTGGCTTGGATAAGCCTTCACATAGTCAGCCGCCCGCGCTAGGCCTGAAGCTCCGGCCACGCAGCCGAGTCCGAAGATCGGAGTCCGTTTGATGTGCGCTGGCAGTCCCAGGCGGTTAATGAGCCGTGCTTCTATAGAAGGACAAGCGATGCCCGTCACTGAAACTGAAATGATGGTGCCAATCTTCTCCGGCGGCAGAGCAGTCTCACGCAACAGAGTGGAAATAGCTTGTTCCCCGAGCTTCTCCGCCGTCTCGATCCAAACATCGTTAGTCTTACCCCAGGTATCGAGCGCGTAATACTCTTCGAGCGGCCGGCAGAAGTAGCGCCCTTCCACGCCCGTGCGTGAATGCAGCCGCTCCAGAACGGCAGCGTTCTCCATTCCCTTGTCCCAGTAAGTCTTGAGCGCCGCCAGCACCTCATCCTGCAAGAAGTAATACGGTGGAAACGCGGTCGTCGTCGCGACGATTTTCATCCGTGTGTAGGTCCCTTTCTCAAGTTCGTCCAGCACAAAAGGACGGTCGAGCCAGCCACTCTTCTGCCAACCTGCTTTGTTCTATTGGACCACTACGGGCGCAGGCCGTTACCTGATTGTAGAAAGGAACACCGCTGATTGAGGCTTGAGTGACAAGAGGATGACAAGCCACTTGCAGGGGCCGAAGATCAGCCCGGTTTTCGTCAACCTGGCCAAGGATTGAAAAACCACCCCGTAGACCGGCATGAAATACGTGACATTGCGCGTTACCATCGTCATGTCGTGGCACAAATGCTGTGCAGCAATCGATCGGACCGTAGAGGGTCTAGATCAGATGGCCGCCCTAGTCGGAAGCCAGGCTCAGCGTATGTCGCACATCTGCGCCACGAATCCAGAAAATCACGTCGGTGGCGATGTTGGTCGCGTGGTCGGCGATCCGCTCCAGGTTGCGTGCGATCAAAATGGCATTCAGAGCCTGAGGCGTATCTTCAGGATGGCGCTGGATGCGCTCCAGCAGGTCCGCCTGTGCGCGGTGATTCATGCGGTCGATCTCATCATCCATCAGCCGCACCGAATCTGCTACCTGGGCATCGCCATCCAGCAGCGATTGCAGCGCCGTGCGGATCATGCGGCTGGCATATTCCCCCATGGCCGCAAAGTCAACCGGCAGAGAGACTTCCGGAAATTCCAGCACATCGCGCGTACGCACGGCGATGCTCATCGACTGGTCGCCAATCCGCTCCAGGTCGCCGTTGATCTTGATCACCGCCAGGATAAAGCGCAGATCGATAGCCATCGGCTGTTCCTTGGCCAGCAGTTCGTAGGCCATCTCATCCAGGGCCCGTTGCGCCGTATTGATAGCCGTCTCGTTCTCGCGAACATACTGGCATAGCCCCGCATCGCGCTGCAGGTAGGCATCCACGCTGGATTCCACCGCTTGCTGGGCGAGCGCCGCCATCGCCAGAATCTTGTCCTTAAGTTCGGCAAGCTGCAGTTGAAAGTGAATGCGCGGCACGGCCAGGCTCCCTCTATAAACGATTGTGCATGATCCAGTGTTACCGTCACGCAAATATCGGTGTCCATCCCCCAAACAATGCATCAAGTCTGTCACATACTGGTATTTTTCCCACTTCGGCCGGGTTCCAGGCGAATGTCTTTACGCCCAATTGATGAAAATCGGCATGGCATCTCATGGTTTAATAAGCCGGGGGAGCCTAACTGAAACGGTAAAACAGCATCCTTGAACCATCGGAGAATAATGATGAAGAAAACTGCGAAAATTGGCCGCATCCTCACGGCTTTTGCTGTCGCTGCATTGCTCGTAACCACCACCAGCAAGCGATCTGAAGTTCAGGCCCAGGAGCGCCATCCCCACTACCTCCGCGCACTCTCGGATCTCCGTCTTGCCAGAGGTTATCTAGACCGCCTCACCCCAAGCGAACGTATCGACCAGGATCAGCAAAGTGCTGTCTCCGAGATTGAATACGCTATCGGGGAAATCAAGCGCGCTGCAATTGACGACGGCAAAGACATTCGCGACCATGCGCCCATCGATGCGCATATCGAACCACGCGATCGTTTCAGGAAGGCGCGCGAGGCTCTGAGAGCTGCAATGGACGACGTCAACCAGGCAGAGGACGATGTTCATACCAAGGGGTTACAGGCGCGTGCGATGGATCACATACGCAAGGCCAACAAGGCTATTGAGGATATCCAACGGCGTATGCACCTGCTCTAGGAAGCGGGCCTCCAGGCACAAAACCAGATAACCATCTCGGGCACAGGCCCCGTGTGTCTGAGATGGTTGCTCATTTAAACTGGAAGCATGTCTTCACCCCTCGCCATACACCCTGCCAGCCCTGGCAAAATGCTCAGCATCAACCCCGCCGACCACCAGGTTCAGGAGATCTATAAGCTGATGGTGGGCTTGATCGTGCCCCGTCCGGTAGCCCTGGTTTCGACTGTCGATAAAGACGGCGTGCGCAACGTAGCGCCGTTCAGCTTTTTCAGCGGGGTCGGTTCCAATCCCCCCACGGTGCTCTTCTGCCCCGCCTTGCGCTCCTCCGGCGACCAGCGCAAAGACACCCTGCGCAATGTCGAGCAGACCGGCGAATTCGTCATCAACATCGTCTCGAATTCCATTGCTGTGGCCGCCAATGCCACCGCTGCCGATGTCGGTCCTGAAGTCGACGAATTCCTGCTAGCCGGGCTGACGGCCATCCCTAGTGAAGTTGTCCGCGCGCCGCGCGTCGCCGAGTCGCCCGCTCAATTCGAATGCAAGCTGCTGCAAGTCGTCTTCACCGGCGAGGGCCAAGGAGCAGGCGTCGTGGTCCTGGGCGAGATCGTTCGCATGCACGTCGCTGCGCATCTGGAGCACAACTTCCGCGTCGACCCAGCCGCACTCGATGCAGTAGGCCGCATGGCCGGCAACACCTGGGTCCACACCCGCGAGCGCTTCGACCTGGAACGTCCGAAATAGCGCGTTCCAAACAGAAGAACGCTATTCCGTTCGCAATGCCCGAGCTGGGTCGATCGAAGCCGCACGCCGAGCTGGAATAATGCCCGCGACGCAAGCCGCTACTCCCAGTGTCAGAATCGCCACCATCATGACGTTGCTGTTTGCGCTTGTGATCTCATACAACTGCGTCTTCACAAACCGAACGCAGAACAGTGCCACTGGAATACCGATTGCCAGCCCCAGCGCAGTCTGAATCACCGCCCCGCGCATCACCATGGCAATCACCCCGCCACGTTCCGCGCCCAGCGCCATACGAATACCGATCTCCGCCGTCCTCCGCGCCACCGTATACGAAGTCACGCCATAAAGCCCAATTGTCGCCAGCAGCAGCGCCAATCCGCCAAAGAGAGTCATAAGCCGCGAAATCATCCGCTCTTCCGTGAACCGGCCCGCGATCTGTTCGTCAAAGGTTTGAAACTTTACCACGGTCAGGTTCGGATTGATCGCCGCCAATGTTCTCCGCGCAATCTCTTCCATATCGGTCATTGGTCGCGCTGTCTGCAGCACAATCGCCCCGGCATACAGTGACATGTCATTTTCAATTGGTCCCTTGTCACTTGCATACCGCTGCATGATCGGCACAAAGAACATGCTGTGGTCCTTCCAGCGCACATCTGTATACGCCGTATCCTCTACTACGCCCACTACCTCAAAATCTCCAGGCGAATTAGGGGAGCCAATATGCTGTCCAATCGGATTGCCCTTCTTCAAAAACTCCTTCACAAATGCCTGGTTCACCACCGTCACCGCTGGAGCAGTCGACGTATCCTGCACGCCGATCCCGCGCCCCATCACTACCCTTGTTCCTACCGAATCCAGATACTCCGCATTGGCCTTGATGAACGATGCTATGCCGTGGATCTCCGGATGTCCCTGCACCCCGATACCATTGCCCCAGTTGTTATCCTCCATAGGCGTGTAGTTCGAGATGCCCACTTTCAGCACACCCGGCACTGTATGAAATCGCTCCTCCATCGTTCGGTAGAGCGCCTCCAAGTGGGTCTGCGAATATCCGGCCGCCTGGGGGTTGATATGCACCATGTATCGGTTCTTTGAGTCCAACTTCAAATCGATGCTCTGCAACTTGTTCAGGTTCTGCGTAAACAGGCCTGCGCCCACCAGCAAAATAAGCGAGAGGGCGGCCTGCAACACCACCAGGGTGCGCTGCAGCAGAGAAGCTCCGGAAGTCGTACTGCGCGTCCCATTGCGCAAAGCATCCACAGGTTGAGCCTGCGCAGCAATCCACGCCGGAGCCACCCCAAACAAAACTCCCGTGAGCAGCGAAACCCCAAACGCAAATCCGATCACCTCCAACGAAGGGCTAGCTTCGATTGGCACATTCCCCGATCCTGGAAACGCCAGCATGAGCAGCATGTGCGTACCGGCGTACGCCACTGCCAATCCGGCAAGTCCGCCCAGGCACGCCAGCAGGATACTCTCCGTCAACAATTGCCGTATGATCCGTCCCCGCATCGCGCCCAGCGCCGTGCGCAGAGACATCTCCGTTTTCCGTCCCATGCCCCGCACCAGCAACAGGTTGGCGATATTCGCGCAGGCAATCAGCAGCACCAACCCGGCAATCCACATCAGGAGTCGCAGATGAGAGGCATAGTCCTCTTTCAGCGTCTGGATGCCTGCCCCGCCCGGCGTCAGGACTACATGCACCTTGGGCAGGAGCTTCTTGCCTTCACCCGCTGTAAATCCCTTTTGCTGCGCAAACGCCTGTCGCACCACCGCGCTCACCTTTTCCTGCAACGGCCCCAGCGCCGTACCCGGCTTCACCCGCCCAACCATGTAAATCCAGTTGGTCTCCGGATCGTGAACATACGGTACGCTCGCCAGCACCGTCATGCTTTCAATCGGCAGAAAGTAGTCCGGCGGAGTGCTCGTCAGCCGGTCGCCATAAAATCCCTTTGGCGCAATCCCTACCACCGTCACCGCTTTGGTATTGATCCAGAACGTGCCGCCAACCACCGAGGCATCTCCGCCAAATTCATGCTGCCAGGTGTCATAGCTCATCACCGCCGTCATCGGCGCGCCGATCTTGTCATCTGCATCCACGAACAAGCGCCCTGCTTGCGGCCGAATCCCGAATGTCCTGAAGTAATTCCCCGACACAAATTCGCCCATCACCGATCGCGACTGGGTCTCTGATCCATCGCGGCGTGCGATCACCGGCCGGTAGGTGAATCCCGCCTGCATCGCTGCCAGCTCCTCAAACTCCGGCACGTTCCTCTTGATCTGTTCGTAGGTCTCCGTTGAAAAATTCGAGTACTTGCCGTTCTTCCGCACGCCGTTGTAACCCACGCAGCAATCGTGGCCGTCATCTCCCAGGCGCACTAGCGTGGCGGGGTCGGTGACTGGCAAACTTTTCAGCAGCACCGAATTCACCAGCGTAAAAATCGCCGCATTCGCGCCGATGCCAAGTGCCAGCGTCAGCAGTACGGTAAGCGTGAACCCCGGAGTTTTGCCCAACTGCCTCAGCGCGTAGCGAATATCCTGCAACAGCGTCATCATTGCCGATTGCCTCCGGAAGATATACGGGATCAGTCAGAGTCCGGTCGATCACCGTAGCAGGGCAAGTCAACCAGGTGTATCCCGGATCAGACAATCAGCACGTCACTGTCCAAATCCGGACTGGCTTTTTTCTATATTCATCCGCTACTTAGCTCGGAGCAGGCAAGCAATCACTGTCCATCCCCGAATCCAGTTGTCCAGACGCGGACACTGAATCAAGCTTTATCCCGCAGCCAGTTCCACGCCACGGCTCTCGCGGCCCAGAGCCGTCACCAAAGCCAGTAACAAGGCCACGATCACTACCGTTCCCAGCAGCACTGGAGGATAGGCGTGCCACTTCTCCACCAGCTTGGTTTGAATGACAAGATTGCGCGAAGTCAGCAGATTGCCCAACTGATAAGCCAGCCCCGGAAAGATCGCGCGTACCGGAGCAGGGGATAGTTCGGTCAAGTAAGCCGGCACCACTCCCCACGCTCCCTGCACCATGAACTGCATCAGAAAGGCTCCAATCCCCAGCATCAGCGGCGTGTGTCCATAAGCAAACAGCGGCGCAATCGGAATCGACAGCAGAGCCGCTGTGATAATTGCCCGCTTACGTCCCCACCTTTCCGAGAGCGTTCCAAAAACAAACCCGCCCAGTAGAGAACCCACGTTATAGATAATTCCCAGCAACCCTGCCAGCCCCGCTGAATACCCCAACCCCTTCTGTAGGAAAGTCGGATAGATATCCTGCGTTCCATGCGAAAAGCTTGTAAACGCAGTCATCAGCAAAATCACAAACAGGAACATCGGCAGATAGCCCATCAGGCTCGCCATCACTGGAGGCCGCGCTACCTTTGTCCCCTTGTTCGCTCTCCTCTCCATCCATACCGGTGATTCATCCACCTTCCGGTCCACAAAGAAAGCAACCAGAGCTGGAGCCGCACCAACAATAAACAGTCCCCGCCAGCCGATCCAGTGGAAGAGCACTCCAAATGAGAGCGCGGCCAGCAGGTAGCCAACCGCATATCCCTCCTGCAGCAGGCCGGAGAAGATCCCGCGGCCTTCCTTGGGCAGTGATTCAAATGCCAGCGCTGCGCCTACTCCCCATACTCCGCCCATCGCCACCCCAAACAGGGCGCGCAATACCAGCAGCACAGGCAGGGAAGGCGCAAACGCACAGCTCAACTCCACCGCCGAATAGGCAATGATGTTCACCATCAGCGTTGGTTTGCGGCCCCATTTGTCCGCCATCGCTCCAAAGATCAGCGCTCCCAGCGGCCGGAAAACCAGCGTCAGAAATACCGCCTCGGCCACGCTCGAAATCTGCGCATGAAACTCAGCCGCAATCGCCGGAATGCAGAAGACCAGCAGAAAAAAATCCAGCGAATCCAGCGACCACCCTAGAAAAGAGGCCAAAAAAGCATGTCGCTGTGAACGGGTCAGATTGCGAAAGCTGCTTCCAATAGCGGAAATTGATCCCACGGACATACGCCGGAGCATACCAGACCAGTCGCAGCCGCAAAGAATTCTTCACGGAACAGAATATTTGTTGTAACAATTAATTTGCTCGCTGCATCTTATCTGCGCAGGTCATCTCAGGATTCGTACTGCGGAATGCATATGAGTGGAGTACCTCAGTCGCTTCAACCGGTTTGGCGCTCTTGTTCCCAGCAACCCGAAAACCTCCACTCGCAGCCCCGGCACAACGCCTCTCAATCACATGTACTGACACAAAAAATCGAAAGGATACTCAATGAAACTCTTGAAGATCGCCTCTGTACTCCTCGCCATGACCGCTCCCTTCGCCATGGCCCAGACCTCCACCTGGAAAGCCGACTCCGCCCACAGCAGCGTCGAGTTTTCCATCAAGCATCTTGGCATCAGCAACGTTCACGGCCGCTTCGGCAAGGTCGAAGCCACTATCTCCTATGACGACAAGGACATCACCAAGTCCACCGTCAATGCCACCATCGACGTCGCCGGCCTCGACACCGGCAACGGAATGCGCGACACCGACGTCAAGAGCAATAACTACTTCGACGTAGAAAAGAATCCCACCGCCAGCTTCGTCAGCACCAGCGTAGCCAAGGGTGGGTCAGGCCTGCAGATCAGCGGGAATCTCACGATCAAGGGCGTTACCAAGCCGGTCATCCTCGATGTCGAGGGCCCCTCGGCGCCGATCACCGGAATGGACAAGAAGCCGCACGCCGGTTTTTCCGCATCGACCACTATTCACCGCATCGACTTCGGTATCGGGGCCAAGGTTCCAACCAGCGTTCTCAGCGACGAAGTCAAAATCACCATCGACCTTGACGTCGCCAAGCAGTAGTTATCGCCAAGCGGTTGCGGCGTCGCCGTTCACCTTACATATCGATCGGGCGGGGCAGGAGGCGTATGTACTCGTGCTGCCCCCCGGTCGTTTCCGCGTCTTTGCATTATTCGGAGAAGATCATGGGAGCTTCCACATCGGAATATGAGCAGGCCCCCCGCTTCTCCAGTCCTCAGGAAGAAGCTCTGCTCAATATTCTTCGTTCGGCCGACTCGCTTCATCGCGCCTTTCAACAACGGCTCAAACCCTTTGGTCTAACCGTCACCCAGTACAACGCTCTCCGCATTCTGCGCGGCGCAGATCCAAACGGGCTCACCTGCTCAGCCATCGGCAGCATGATGATTACCCCCGAACCCGACATTACCCGTTTGCTCGCCCGCCTCAAGACGCAAAAACTCCTCTACCAGAGCCGCGACCCACATGATCGCCGCGTCGTCTGGACGCACCTTTCCCCGGAGGGAAGCAAACTGCTTGCAAAATTGGATGGAGTAGTAGATCAAGCGCCCAAAGATCTGCTCAGTGCGCTGACATGCCAGGAGGTAGGTGAACTGACTCGTTTATTGGAAAAAGCCCGCGGAAAAAGAGAAGACCCGGAGCAGCAGGCTTCCGTTACCGGGAAGCCGCCTTCGCCGCATTCGCGACAATCGACTCGGCCTCGCCCTCACCCTGAATGATCTTGTGATGCAGGCAGTAGAGCGCCAGCTCAAGCCGGTCTGACACGCCGAGTTTGTCGTAGATCTTGCGCAGATAGTTCTTGATCACCTGCTCTGTGGTTCCCAGTTGATACGCAATTTCCTTGTTGCGCTTGCCCTGGGTGATGCAGGTAATGATCGCCAACTCTTTCGGAGAAAGCCGGGGCTGGGTCCGAGGGCTTACCAATGCCGCCGCCTGCGAGCGATACGCTTCGATCACCAGGTTCACAGACTGGTTGTCGATCCAGGTTTCGCCGCCGGCAATCTTGCGAATACACTTGACCAGCAAGTCAGGCGAAATCGCGCGTGAGATGATGCCGCGCACTCCGCGCCGGTAAAGCTCCACCGTGTGGCTTTCGTCCGCATAAGAAGCCTGGACGATAATCTTCACATCGGGAGCGATGCGCAGCAGTTCGGGAATCGCATTGGCGGTGCCGGTCAGCATTCCACCCTCAAGCAGCACTACGTCTGTCGGGTATCGTTGCACGGCTGCATGCAGGTTTTCGATCGAATCAGCTTGCGCAACTACCCGGACGTCGTCTTCCAAAGCGAATACTTTTCGTATGCCGACACGGTAAATTGCCTGCGAGTCCGCGAGAATGACGCGGATAGCACCAGGGTGCGCTGCTGAATCGTTGACCTCTGTCTCTGGAGAATCTTCCAGAAAGTCCATCTTAATGACTGCCATATGTGCCTATGGAGTTACTGATCTGCAAATCTGTACTCATCAATTGTCGCTGCAGTGTGGTACCCGGCTTGGCTTGGGTAACAGCGTACCACACGTCCCTGACAATGGACCAGTACATCGCGTGGCGTTCCAAGGATCTCTCCCGGCATACGCAACTGGAATCCGATGTGCGTTCCTGTGGTAACTTTCCGGTCGGTGATGAAGAGCACTCCGCTAGCGGATACGTTCACCGTCACCGCCATGAATTTCTCTGCATCTGTCGACAAAGCCACAGGTAGGCTCAAAGGAAACCGCACCGCGCAACGAACCTCTTGCCGAGGGGCGATGCCGATGCCTGTTGGTGAAACAGTTAACCCTGGAGTTGATGGATTCATACCGCATAATCCTTCCGGAAAACAATACCAATACTCTACCTCAAGATTGATAGGAACCGGAAAACACCAAAGTTTCTTCCACTTGGCCCCAATGTACCGTGCATTTCAACCTTTTGAAATGCCCCATCCGGGCCATGCTTTTGGCGCATTCGAATCATCGCCCCGGCGGCGCTCACCACCCCGGATATTGGAATTCCATGGGTTGAACTACCGGTGTCCCAACCGCCTTCTGTTAACTATCTGGTTGATACACTTCCCGCTACTTCCCGGGGAATTAGTACCGTAATTCGGTTTTTAACGCCAAAAAGCCGCCGAGGCCCCCACCCATTCCTGATTCCGGTTATGGTCTACACCCATCATTTTGCCCCGCCCCAGTCGGACCAACGGCAGTACCGGCGTCAATTCGCCCCCATCCGGCCATAAGTAAAGGATGCGAATCTCCATCTGCGTTAGTCCGTGCGGCGTTTCAATCGTCGGCACGAAATGCATCCGTTCCTGCAGCAGGTAGTTTTGACGCTCGCCCTCGGCAATCGCCTCAAGCTCAAAACGGCTGGGCGCAAACTGGATGCCTTTGCCCGCAAAGGAAAAGAGCGGCTTGAGCAGCAGGTTTTCGTAAACCGCGTCCGCGCCGTGGTTCTTCGGCAGATCAACCCCGGCAGCTTCCAGTTTGGCCAACCCGTCGCCACTCAGGAAATCATCAAGAAAGACAGCCGGAGGAACCACGGAGTTTTCATATCTTTGCCGCTGCGTATCTTCTCCCTTTGGTGCTCCAGTAGAAAGCCACGGAATGGCGTACTTACTAATAAGGAAGTACCAATTAGGATGGCCGGCCCACTCAACATCCCAGCGATCGGTCAGTTTGAAAGGCAACCGAATATTCCGCGCAATCATTTCGTCCGCGATGGCCCGGTTGTAAATCCGGTCGATCGGCACCAGCTTTCCCGCTTCATTTTTATAGTGCAGTTTGTCACCTATCGGAATCAGGCTGGCAATATCAACCACCCGTATCCCGAGTTCTCGTGATGTAAGTAGGAAATCAGGCAGCGTCTTCTGATGTAGCGGATCGACCTCCGTCAGCACGACATGTTTCGCATCGTGTGTCCCCAGTACTGTCTGGCGAAAAAGGGCTAGAAAACCATCCCGGTCAAGTCCGCTTAGATAGATACCAAGCGTATCTGGAAGGTCAAAGGATTCTAAATATGTCTCAGCCAGCATCGCTTGGTAGGCATATACAGAAGGAAATGCCTGAATTTCGACGAGCCTGGGAGCAAGATCCCCGTCCGAACTTCGAACCAGCGCAAAATCGGCAGTTAGAAAGTGCGGATGCGGTGAATTCCCGGCGATACGAAATCCCTCCGGTATAGATGCCCGCGCGCCAGCCATATATTCGGGCCAGTCCAACAGCCCTCGGGTTAGATCGGACCCTGCCGAAGCTATCTTTTCCAGCATTCCCAGCGGTAGAAAGACCGGTGTCTCCGCCACCCGAAACTCGATCCGGGTCCCCGCCCGGCTATCAAGCTGTGCAAGCAATGCGTTGTACTTTTCGGTTCGGTAGGCGGCATTAAAAGCCTCTCGTATCTCTTCAATCAAGGTAACTCCGCGAATATTCAAAAGTAATATGAAGTCGCCACTAAAGGCACTTACCACGATTTCGGTAGAAATGGAAGCGGAAATCGGAAAAAATTTCCTTTTTTGCGACTTTCGTTGTACCACCTCAGCAACATCTAGGTTACTCTTTTTAGTAAGTTGTCCTTAAAAGGAGATTATTCAATGACCCGAATTGCACGGTTTTCCCCGTCGCGTCTGTTCTCTATTCTTATTGTTGCAACCAGCACCACCGCAGCATTTGCCGCTCCCGGCGTCCTTCAAGCACCAGCTGAGAAAGCTGCAGTTATCGATCAAACTCTGGTAGCTGGTCCTGGCGCACCAGCTCCGATCCCGACGACGAAGGGTGGCGGCGGCTTCGCAGGTTCTGTGATGGTAGCCGGTCCTGGCGCTCCCGCTCCGATCCCGACGACGAAGGGTGGCGGCTATGTTGGTTCCGTGTTGGTAGCTGGTCCTGGCGCTCCTGCTCCGATCCCGACGACTAAGGGTGGCGGCGGCTATGTTGGTTCCGTGTTGGTAGCTGGTCCTGGCGCACCAGCTCCGATCCCGACGACGAAGGGTGGCGGCGGCTATGTTGGTTCCGTGTTGGTAGCTGGTCCTGGCGCACCAGCTCCGATCCCGACGACGAAGGGTGGCGGCGGCTATGTTGGTTCCGTATTGGTAGCTGGTCCTGGCGCACCAGCTCCGATCCCTACGACGAAGGGTGGCGGCGGCTATGTTGGTT